>Ga0335075_10000269_pt1 | contig 96557 bp, 95 predicted proteins | sample Lox_Sample_24_FD_206723 | JGI IMG/M metagenome (GOLD analysis project Ga0335075, IMG submission 206723) | Soil microbial communities from Loxahatchee National Wildlife Refuge, Florida, United States - Lox_Sample_2.4 | ecosystem: Environmental > Terrestrial > Soil > Wetlands | place: USA... | reverse complement strand
CCGATACCCATCTCGCCCCGCAGCTCGCCGAGATCGGGGTCATGCTGCTGATGTTCGGGGTCGGCATGCATTTCTCGATCCGCGACCTCGTTGCGGTGCATCGCATCGCATTGCCTGGTGCGGTGGCTCAGATCACCGCCGCCACATTGCTCGGCATCGGCGCCACCCGGATCTGGGGCTGGAGCCTGGGCGCCGGCCTTACGCTCGGGCTGGCATTGTCGGTGGCCAGCACCGTCGTGCTGCTGCGCACGCTCGAAGAGCGCGGTCTGGTCGGCCTCGCCGACGGCCGCATCGCGGTCGGCTGGCTGATCGTCGAGGATCTGCTGACCGTCATCGCCCTGGTGGCACTCCCGGCATTGGCGCCTGCGCTCGGCGGTAGCGCTGCAACCGATCCCGGTGGTCTCGGCCTGTCGCTGACGCTGACCTTCGCCAAGATCGCCGGCTTTGTCGCGATCATGCTGATCCTCGGCATCCGGCTCCTGCCGTGGCTGCTGGACCAGGTCGTGCGCACCCGATCGCGCGAACTCTTCACGCTGGCGGTGATCGCCGCCGCGCTCGGCATCGCCTTTGGCGCAGCAGAGCTGTTCGGCTCGGCTCCCCTCGGCGCATTCCTCGCCGGCATCGTCGTCAGCGAGAGCGACCATAGCCACCGCGCCGCCGAGCAGGCCAAGCCGTTCGAAGACGCATTCGCGGTGCTATTCTTCCTGTCGGTCGGGATGCTGTTCGATCCCGGCATCCTTCTGCGCCACCCGGTCGAGGTGCTGGTGGTCCTGGCGATTGTCATGCTGGGAAAGTCTCTGGCCGCATTCGCGATCGTCCGGATCGCCGGCTATGCGACGGTCACCGCCTTGACGGTTTCGGCGGGGCTCGCGCAAATCGGCGAGTTTTCGTTCATCCTCGCCGATCTCGGCACCGGTTACGGGCTGTTGAGCGCCGAGGGACGCAATCTGATCCTGGCCGCGGCATTGCTGTCGATCACTCTCAATCCCCTCGCCTTTCGCGGCGCAGCGGCGATGCGCCGCCGCCTCGAAGCCGGCCACCTGTTCTAGCCGGGCCCGGCGCTGCCTGCATGCCGGCAGCCAGACAGCGACCGGTACCTGCTGCCGTGCCCGACCCGACGTGATAATATTGTTCGGAATTGGTGAAACGATGCAGCGTCGGTGATGTTCACTTTCTGGCCGGGCTGCGGCTGGCGCCGCGACGCTGGGCTGTCGCCATAACGCAAACCGATCGGTGACGAACGGTCTGCCTTCGATGCCGGCGCCGGGACGGAGGGCTTGTGCGGCTAGAGGTGACGGAAAGCGAAGTCCGGCGCGGCGGCCTGACAGCCCCGGTTGGTGCCGCAGACAAGCGGTCTCGCCCGCAAGCGATGCGTCTGACGCGCCATCCCCGCGCGTGGCGCCCTTCCGTCGAGTAGCGGCCATTTCGCGCTCACAGCGAAGCCGACAGCCACAGCGAAGCCGACGGCGTGACGAGCGGCTGACCGAGGCCGAACCGCCGGACACGGCACGGGATTGGCCGGAGACACCGGAAGAGCTGCGCCGCGCGATCGGTGGTCTGGTCGCGGTGTCGATATTGCCCGCCCGATGGATCGCAGACGACACCCAGCCGATCGCCGAGAGCGTCGCCGAGGTGCTGGTGGGCATGCTCGGCCTCGAATTCGCCTTCGTCTCGCTCGACGGGGGCGGCCAGCCCGGCCCGCAGATCGTGCGCTCGCCACAGCCCCTACCTGCCGATCAGATCGAGCGCATTGTCACGGCGGTCAGCAGATGGCTGATCGAGCCGGAATCGGAACGTGCCGCATCTCTCGATAGTCCCACCGGCGGCGGCAGCGTTCGGGTAGTGCGCCAGATGATCGGCACCGCCGGTCACGGGACGATCGTCGCAGCCTCGCGTCAGCTCGGCTTCCCGATGCCGACCCAGCGCCTGCTGCTTGAAGCGGCCGCCAACCAGGCGGCGGTTGCATTCGAGCGGCGGCAGTCGGCGCTGGCGCTGCGCCAGCTAAACGAAACCCTCGAACAGCGCGTTGCCGCCGAGATCAGCGAACGGCTCAAGCTCGAAGAGGCCTTTCGCCAAGCCCAGAAGATGGAAGCGATCGGCCAGCTCACTGGCGGAATCGCCCATGATTTCAACAATCTGCTGACGGCGATCCTGGGCAGCCTGGAAATGCTCGAACGGCATGTGACGAACCCGCAAGGGCTGCGGCTGCTGCGCACCGCAAGCCGCGCCGCCGATCGCGGTGCCGAACTGACCGAGAACCTCTTGGCCTTCTCGCGCAAGCAGCGCCTGAGCCCGCAACCTGTCGACCTCAACCGCGTCGTCGCCAGCAGCCGCGACATGGTCGAGCGCTCGGTCGGCCCGAACATCCGCATCGAAACGGTACTTGCGCCCGATCTGCGGCCGGCGCTGGTCGACCCGATCCAGATCGAGCTCGCGATCCTGAACCTGGCAATCAACGCGCGGGACGCGATGCCGCAAGGCGGCCGCTTGACCTTCCGCACGCACGACGCGGTGATCACGGCGAGCGCTGCCTCCGCCGACCTTGCCGCCGGCGAATATGTTGCGATCGCTGTCGCCGACACCGGAACCGGGATCGCTCCCGAGTTGCTGAACCGGGTGCTCGACCCGTTCTTCACCACGAAAGATGTCGGCAAGGGCAGCGGGCTCGGGCTCAGCATGGTGTACGGGCTGGTCAAGCAATCGGGCGGCGGGCTGCGGATCGACACCGAACTCGGCCGGGGTACCACCGTCGAATTGCTGCTGCCGCGGGCCTGACCGGCCCCGGACAAAGGCGGCACAGGCGCGGTCGCAAGCGCCGGCATCTACCGAGGCCGGATCCATCGAAACCGCGTCCGCCCGAAACCCGCGCCCGGCCGAAACCGCGTCCGGCCGAAATCGCGTTCGGCCGAAACTGCGTCCGGCCGAAACCGCGCCAGGCCATGGCATCGCACCGTTCCCGGAACTGCGGCGACGAGCCTTGTGTTTGACGGGGGTCGGCCGGCGCATCGAATCAGCGCCGCCACGACATGGGACATCTTTGACAGGAGCAGGTTATGGGCCGCGCCATACTGCTTTGGTTCTTGGGAATTCCGATCCCGATCATCATCCTTCTCTACTTGTTTCATGTGGTTTGAAGATTCTTCGGAACTGTCCATTGGCGGGTACTGTTTGGTGCTGGCAACGTCAGAAACAGGAGCATAGCGTTGAAGAACTCGAGTATCGCAGCAGCCGTCACAGCATTGTTGATGGCGACGGCACCATTGGCCTATGCACAGTCCGGTAGTGTGCGGGACAGCAATCTCGGGATGACGAATCCCACCGGCACTATGATCCGGAGCAATCAGTTCCGCGCCAGCAAAATGATCGGCAGCGATGTCTACGACATCCAGAATCAGAACATCGGCTCGGTCAAAGACCTGATCATCGACAAGGATGGCCGGGTCGCGGCTGCGGTCGTCGCCGTCGGCGGCGGCTTTCTCGACAGTAATGGCAAGAACGTTGCCGTTCCGCTCGTTGATATCAAGAGCGATAACAATCGCCTGACCTTGAACATGACCAAGGATCAGCTCAAGCAGGCGCAGAATTACGTTATGACCAACAACGAAACGGGCGCAGGGAGCACATCATCGCCGGTGACCGGCGGCCATCTCGGTTCGGCGAGCGACCCCAACCGCTAGTGGTGCGATGCTGACGGGTGGTCCCCATCGGTTAGCCGAATCGCACCACCAACCTGTCAGCCTGGTGGGCCGATCGACGGAACGCTTGGAAACCATGCGTTTCGATCGGACCACCAGCGTCCTTTCAAACCGCGGCGGCGGGCGACGGCGAACCGTTGCTCCCGCCCCGGCCGGTTGCTTGTCCACCGGGCCGACGCTATAACCCGCCGGCACGGAGGACGAGGGCATGAAGGCAGGCATTCACCCGGACTATCATGAGATCACCGTCGTGATGACCGACGGGACCACCTACCAGACGCGTTCGACCTACGGCAAAGCGGGCGACACGCTGCGCCTCGACATCGATTCGAAATCGCACCCGGCCTGGACCGGCGGGCAGCAGCGGTTGATCGATACCGGCGGCCAGCTGGCGCGCTTCAACAAGCGGTTTCAGGGATTCGGCATCAAGCCGTAGTAACCTGCCCGGTCGAAACCCCTTGACCACATCCTTTCGAGCACTATCTCAGTAGCGTGCGGTCGCCCTTCTCGGGATCGCACAATCGAGAACGGCACCTGGCAAAGATGCGGGTGCCAAGCCCATGTTGCTCAATGGAGGATGTGGTTATGGATCGCTTCGATTTCTCTCCGCTGTTCCGATCGACGATCGGTTTCGACCGGCTGACCCGGCTGGTCGATGCGGCCAGCCGTATGGATGGCGCCGCCCTTTCCTATCCGCCCTACAACATCGAGAAGACCGGCGAGGATGCCTACCGCCTGACCATGGCGGTGGCCGGCTTTGCCCCGGACGAGGTCGATGTCACGGTGCACGAGGGCACGCTCCTGGTGACCGGCAAGGCGAAGAAGGACGAGGATGACGGCCGGTATCTGCATCGCGGTATTGCCCGGCGCGCGTTCGAGCGCCGCTTTAGCCTCGCCGATCACATCCGGGTGGTCGGCGCCAGCCTCGACCACGGCATGCTGCATGTCGATCTGGTCCGCGAGGTGCCGGAGGAAGCCAAGCCGCGCCGGATCGAAATCGCGACCGGCGAGCCGCAGATGGTGGAACAGAAGCAGGCCGCCTGAGCCGCCGCGCTTTGCGCTAACCTGAGCTGGAGAGACGCCCCCGACGACGGGGGCGTCTTTTTGCATCGGCGCGCGGGTTCAACGCCATCCGCGCATTTCACCCGTCATCGCCTGGTCGCCCTGGCCACGCGTCATCATAACAGTACGCCGCAATCGCACTGCCAACAGAAAATGCAACGGTAATGCTAATTGGGGATCGATTACGCCGGCGGCGCAGGTGAGAGTGTCACCGCGGTGCCGCAGCAATAGGCCCCGACGTATCCGGTGACGAGCCCTTGGATTTCACAGGTCATACCGATAACCGCATTGGCACCCTTCTGGGCCGCCGCGTTACACATATTGTTGACTGCGGTGTCGCGTATATTGTCGATAGAACTCTGAAGCGCAGCTATATTCCCCCCAGTTAGGTACTGTGCAACGGCTCCGGCGGCTGCGCCAACACCGACAGCGGCAACGGAGCTACCGAACACCGTACCTTGAGTCGCCATTATGGTGTAACCAGCGAAGGCATTGACCGTCGTCGTGAACATACTCGTCGCCCCCTAAAGTTGAGACGCTGCCGTTTCCACTTTCAACCTAAAGCAGACTGCTGGAGGGTAGCGACTGCGAGGAATGCATGCAATAGGGCTCAATACCAGCCGCGCCACTTGAACCACAGGAGCGGGAGGATCGCGCTGAGCCCGATCATTGCCAACCCGTAGGGATAGCCCCAGCTCCAGCCGAGCTCGGGCATGCCCTTGAAGTTCATCCCATAGATGCTCGCGACCAAAGTCGGCGGGATGCCGACCACCGAGACGATCGTCAGCACCTTGATGATATTGTTCTGTTCGACATTGATCAGCCCGAGCGTGGCATCGAGCAGCAGCTGCACCGTATCGACGAGGTGAGCATCGTAATCGCTGAGCGAGGTGACGTCCTGGCGCAGCGTATCGAGCCGCCGCTTGACCTCGTCCGGCAACCAGGCCCCGGCGGTGCCCGAGACGAACGGCACGATCCGCGCGATCCCGTGCAGGCTGTCGCGAATCTTCGAGGCGAGATCGCCGCTATGGCCGACCCGCCGCAGGATCAGGCGCAGATCGGCACTTTCCCGCGCCGAGGGACGCCGCTCCTGCGGCTGCACGACCGGCGCGCGGAACAGCCGGTGCGACAGCGTATCGAGCTCGGCGGCGATGCGCTCGAGCACATCGGCGAAGCGATCGGTGATCGCGTCCAGCAGCTCGACAAACACCGCGGCACTGCTCAGCTCCTCGCTGTCGGCGGCAAAGTCGTGGTTGATGAAATTGGCGAACGCCGTGACCTCTTCGAACCGCACCGTGACCAGCCGCTCCCGGGTCAGCACAAAGCCGACCGGCGTCGACCATGGCTGATCCGAATCGGATCGGTAGGTCAGCGGTGTGCTCAGATAGAGCGCGCCGTTGCTGGTGCGCAGCCGGCTCGAGCTCTCGATCTCGCTGAGCGCGTCGAAGCTCGGCACCTCGATCCCGGTGGTCCGCTTGACAAACGCGATCTCCGACGGCTCGGGGCGCACCAAATCGAGCCATAGCGCCGCCGGCGACAGCGCTGTCGCGGAGAGGTCCGAGAGCTGTTCGCCGGGCCGGTTCCGGCTGCTATAGAGCGTGAGCATGGCGGCAGCTTACAATCTCGGGCGACCCGGCGCAGGTTCCGGTCCCGAACAATCTCCAACAAGCCGCCCTAACGGGGAGGAAATGATGCGGTTCGTCAAGAGCGCGGCGGTGCTTGTCCTGATGCTCACCGTCCTGATACTCACCGCCGCGGCAGCGGCGCGCGCCGCAGAACCCTACCACCTGCGCATCGGCTGGGTCGTGGCTCCGGCCGATCTCGTCACGTTGATGTTCGAAAAGCCGGGGCTGGCGCCGCATGCCGGCAAGACCTATGTGCCCGAGCTGATCCATTTCAACGGGACACCGACGGAGATGACGGCGCTGGCCTCGGGCCAGATCGACTGCGCCGCCCTCGCCTATTCGACCTTTGCCCTCGGCGTCGAGAATGCCGGGATGCGGGATCTGCGGATCATCGCCGACGTGTTCCAGGACGGCGTCCCCGGCTATCACACCAATGATTTCGACGTCCGCGCCGACAGTTCGATCCATTCCGTCGATGACCTGAAGGGCAAGGTCCTGGCCTCGAACCAGACCGGCAGCGCGGTCGACATGGCGCTGCGGGCGATGCTGGCCCGGCACCACCTCGCCGACAAGCGCGACCTGACGATCATCGAGGCGCCGTTTCCGGCGCAGACGGCGATGCTCCAGGAGCACAAGGTCGACCTCATCACCGCCGTTGCCCCGTGGGGCTTCGACCCGACACTGCTCGCATTTGCGCGCCCGTTGTTCACGCAGGCGCAAGCCGTCGGCCGCACCCAGATGATCGTGCGGGTCATGCGCACCGAGGCGATCGAGGCGCACCGCGCCGCAATCGTCGATTTTCTCGAAGACTACCTGCGCACTCTGCATTACCTGCTCGATCCGGCGCATCACCAGGAGGCGATCGCGCTGATCACTGCGCGGACCAAACAACCGGCAGCGCTCTACGCCGGCTGGGTCTTCACCAAGAGTGACTATTACCGCGACCCCGAGGCGCTGCCCGATCTGACGGCGCTGCAGGCGAATGTCGATCTGCAGCACAAGCTCGGCTTTTTGCGCAGCGACCTCGACGTCACAAAATACACCGATCTCAGTCTTGCCAAAGCGGCCGCCAAACGCCTCGGCGCCAGCGCGACGCAATGATCACGGGTGGCGGCGACCACGGGTAGCGGCGCGACCACGGGTGGCGGCGCGCAGATCGGCGCGGGATGCGGGACGACGGACAGCGACGACAGGCAGGAAAGAATCCGCAGGGCGATCGAGCGCACGCTTGCTATGATCGGAGCGTAAAATCGATGGACCGGACAAACGGGAGGAGCAAATGGGCGAGATTCTCGGGATCGGCGTCACTCATTTTCCGGGATTGATGCTGCCTGACCAGTATATGAGCTCGTTTCTGACCCGCACCTTGAAGAGCGAACGGATCCCGGCGGCGCTGAAGGACCCGAAAACCTGGCCGGAGCCGTTGCGCCAGGAGCTTGCCGCCAACCAGGATGGCGCTGCCGCCGCCGAGCATCGGCGCCGGCTCGCCGGCGGGTTTCGCAAGGTGCGCCAGGCGCTCGACGCGTTCGCCCCCGACCTCGTGTTGATCTGGGGCGACGACCAGTACGAGAATTTCCGCGAGGACGGTGTGCCGTCATTCTGCGTGTTCGCGCTCGACGCCGTTGATTGCCGCCCGTTCGCGCGCCCCGGGCGGGCCGAGCTCGGCAATGTGTGGGACGAGCCTGCCGATACGGTGGTGCATGTCACCGGGCATCGCGCCGCCGGCTCGACGCTCGCCGCCGAGCTGATCAAGGAGGATTACGACGTCAGCTACGCCTATCGCATGCGCCATGAACTCGGGCTGCCGCACGCCTTTATCAACACGATCCTTTATCTCGATTACGACCGGCGCGGCTTCCCCTATCCGGTGGTGCCGTTCCACGTCAATTGCTACGGCTCCTCGGTCATCGCCAAGCGCGGCTCGAGCGCGCATTTGACCGGTGAGGCCGACCCGAATGCGGTCGATCCGCCCGGCCCCAACCCGGGGCGCTGCTTTGATGTCGGCGCGGCGGTGGCACAAATCCTCGCCGACAGCCCATGGCGGGTGGCGCTGATCGCCTCGTCGAGCTGGTCGCATGCGTTTCTGACCGCGAAGCACCATTGGCTTTATCCGGACGTCGCCAGCGACCGGGCGCGCTTCGACGAGTTGGCCTCCGGCAATGCCGGGCGCTGGCGCAATCTCTCGACCGAAGAGATCGAGGATGCGGGACAGCAAGAATTTCTGAACTGGGTGTGCCTCGCCGGGGCGATGGAGGCGCTCGGCCGGCGTGCCGAGATCGTCGATTACATCGAATCCTACCTGTTCAATTCGGACAAGTGCTTCGCCCTGTTCCACCCGTAATCCGCCGCCTGCTGCCGTGCCGTTGAAACGGAGCCGGGGCTAAGCCCCGGCCGCCGCTTTTTTGTCCAGAATGCGCTGGTGCAGGTTGCGCACGATCATGCCGGTCAGCCGCTCATTGTGCATGAAGAGCCGCTGGCCGATCGGGTACGGGTCCTGTTTTTCGACCTCGATCGGGCTTTGCAGCGCCTCCTCGGCGCTGATCCCGCGATCGACCAGGCGCTCGACATAGCCGACCCAGTTCTCGACGATCTGCGCCTGCTCCTTCAGATAGGCCTTGGTGCACGGGTCGCCATGGCCCGGTACGATCAGCTCGACATCGAGTGCCGCGATGCTGTCGAGTGCCGCCAGCCACTCCCACGGGTCGCATTCCTGCAGCCAGCTGCGGCACTTGTGAAAGACATTGTCGCCGGTGAAGACGACCCCCTCCTCCGGCACATGAACCGAGGTCTGCGGTGCGGTGTGTCCCGGCATGTGGATGATGTTGAAGGTGTGGTTGCCGAGATTGAGGGTCATCGTCTCGGTGAAGGTCAGGGTCGGCGGGTTGGCCGCCGGGTAGTCCGGATGGCCGACCAGCCACACGCTATCGGGATCGGTCTCTTTGAACCGCTCGCGCTTTTCATCGACCGAGCCGAACGCATAGAGGTAGCGCTCGAAGCACTCCTGCAGCTTGACCTGGCCGACGATCGTGGTGTTGGTGAAGTAGGCGTTGCCGGAGATGTGATCGCCGTGCGGCTCGGTGTTGATCAGGTAGCGGATCGGCGCCTTGTCTTCCATCCGCTCGCGCCAGCGCACCGCGTCGATCGGCTGCTGCGGCGAATCGACCATCACATAACCGTCGCTGGTCTCGACAAAGCTGGGATTGCAGCCGGCAAAATAGATTTCGGTGAAAGAGTTCTTTCCGACCCTGCGCATCATCGCCTCCCGGTGCGATTGGCCGATTTTCGGCGATCGACCGGCATCGCACAAGACCGGCCCGGTGCCGAGCCGCCGGTTGCAGCTGCTCCGCCGGTTGCAGCTGCTCCGCCGGTTACTGCTGCGCCGATGGCTCTCAGCGTTCGGCGGCGACCGAACCGGCGACGTCACGCGCCGGCGCTTGCAGCTGGAACGGGTGAACGAGCTGTCCGCCGAGCGAAGGCGGCAATTCCCCGTCGATGCCGTAAGCCGCCGGCCATCCCTTGCGCGGCAAGTGGTGGGTCCCGAAAATCCGATCGATGACCGGCAGCATCGAGGCGAAGTTGCGGTCGCGCGGCTCGGCCAGATTGTGGTGCCAGTGATGAAAGGCCGGGGTCGCGATCAGCCATTCGAGCGGACCCAGCCGCAGCCGCAGATTGGCATGGATCAGAAATCCCCACATCGTCATGGCGAGCACCAGCAATGCCGAGATCAGCCCACCCGACGGCGTCAGCGGGGTGGCGATGCCGAGGATGTAGATCGGGACGAGACCGCACAGCCGGGTGAACACATTGTCGAGCGGATGGGCGCGGGCGCTGATCAGGAAATAGAGGTGCCGCGGGTTGTGGTGGATCGCATGGAAGCGCCACAGCAGCGGGATCTGGTGCGACCAGCGATGCCCCCAATAGAAGCCGATCTCGCCGACCAATAGCGCCGCCGCCGCGCGCGCCCACAGCGGCAGGGATGCGACCGCCACCTGCAGGTGCCACGGCACGATCCTGTGCGCGCCGAGCGCCACCAGGGCCAAGAGCGGGGTCAATAGCAGGCTCGGCACCAGCCCGCTGATGAAGTAGAAGCCGATATCGCCGGCAAGGCTGTTGCACAGAAGTTTTCGCCGGTTCAGCGCAAAGATGTGCTCAAGCGGCAGAAACACGATGGCGAGCAGCATCAGCCAGATAAAGATCCTGACGGTACTCAGCAGCAGCGGATCGAATTGGCGAAAGTCGAGGAACGCCGACACCGAAATCCTCCTGATCGGCCATATCGTGACGAGAAGGGGTCTTGGTCGTGACGCGAAGAGGTCGTGGTCGTGACGCGAAGAGATCTTGGCGAGACAGGCCGGCGCCCGGACGAGACCGAGGTTCCATCCGGGCGCATCGACCATCGGCGGGTCAGGCGGCGGTTGCGCCCGGCTTGTTGCGCCGGCGCATCATAACCACGCCGAGGCCGAGCAGACCGACTCCCAGCACCGACAGCGTCGCCGGTTCCGGCACCACCGGGGTCGTGTTGACGCCTTCAAGGAACACGGTCGGCGGCTGATTGACCGTGCTGCCGCCGTCGCCCCACGCCAAGAAAGTCAACACCGCGGTCCCGTCATTCAGGTCCGCTGCAGTTGGCGTAAACGTCAGATCGACGTTATTCCAATCGACGTTCCCCTCTGACGGAGTGTCCATCAGCGGTGAGGCTTCCTCGATATTGTCGTGGGTTCCGGTTACGCTGCAGGAAGTGCTGTGAGTTGGACAATCGACGCCGATCCCACCCGCGCCGAGAAACACCAGCCACTGTTCGGTGGTGGGACCGCTAAACCCTATCTGCTGGCCGGCTGCCTGCTGGAACGAAAGGTCGTAGGTCACGCCTGCGGTCAGACCACTGATGGTCTGCATGATCGTGCTTTCATACTGCGGATTGCCATCCGCCTGATAAAAGTTGTAGCCGGCTGGCACAGTATTGGAAAACGTCCCATAGACACCGTAAGTGCCGTTCGCCGATGAGCCTTCGGAACCTTGATTGCCGACAAAGATCAGGTTCGAGTATTGTGCGACCGAACCGATCGACCAGCCGGTCGGCTCCGAGGCCGTGAACGTGTCCTTGGGCGCAGTGAATGTGCCGTTGAACGTATTGAATTGAAGGTCTGTCACCGGCAGGATCTGGTCCGCCTGCGCCGAAGCGGCCAGGCCCAGCGACAAGCCGAGGGCCGTCAGGCCGAGTGCGGCTGATTTGAGAAGCGGCATCGATAACTCCTTACCAACGGGTCATGCGGCTCATATGTTCGGGTGTGCCGCGGCCAACGGTCCGGCAAACACTCGATGGCATGACCCAGGCAAGCGGCATGCCAGAAAAGATTGCTATTGATTTTACTCAGTATTCTTGTCTGAATTGATTAACCCCGCTCTGGGACGATGAAACAGTGTAAATTTCGTCGACAGCAAATACCTGCCCTGCGATCTCTCGCAACGTCCGAGTCATTGCCGGAAAAGTTAGTGGAATCAATGAGTTACGAGAGTTTATCGCGAACCGTGGCGTGCCTCTGCGATCGCGTGCCTCCAACTTTCACCTGTAAGGGAATCCGACAGCGCCCGTTCGAGTGGTGCAATCTTCGCTGACACCCTTGGCTCCGGATCCGGCCGGCCGGATTCGTCCCGCTGCATCGAGCGCGCGTCCTCGGCCGCTCGGTAGCGGGTGCGGGTAACCGCTGCCGCGGCAGAAAGAACACCCAACCCGCACTCGAATAGCTGGCGGTTCCCGCCGTCTCGTGGTATCGGCGCCAAAGCGGGCTCGGCGCATTGGGGGGCCGGGCCCAATGAGGGGGACCGCTGCGCCACATGATGATGACGCGCCGCTCCGGCCAATCCCGCATGGGAAGGCCGGTTGCCAGCGGCCTGCGCCGGCTGTTGCCGGTGCTGCCGATCCTGGCTCTTCTCGCCGCCTGCGGCCCGCGCGGGGGCTATCTGCAGGGGGCTCTGCCATACGGCACCTTTGGCGAAAGCCCGTCGGTGGCGCCGATGCATTATTACCCGCCGCCCGGTCCGCCGGACGATCCGTGGGGTCCCTATATCCGCGAGGCGGCGGCGCGCTACGGCGTGCCCGAGCAATGGATCCGCGCGGTCATGCAGCAGGAATCGGGCGGTGAGGAGCAGGCCGTCTCACCGGTCGGGGCGATGGGGTTGATGCAGCTCATGCCCGAGACCTACGCGATGCTGCAGCAGCGCTACGGTCTTGGCGACGACCCCTACGAGCCGCGCGACAACATCTTTGCCGGCACCGCCTATATCCGCGAGATGTACGACGAGTTCGGGTCGCCGGGCTTTCTTGCCGCCTACAATGCCGGTCCCGACCGGGTCGAGAGCTATCTCGCCGGCACTGCCGACCTGCCCGACGAGACGGTGCACTATTTGGCGGCCGTAGCCCCCAACCTGGGCGACAGCCTGCCGTTATCCGGGCCGCTGGCCACATACGCTTTGGCGCGCGGCAGCGGTGCCGGCGAGTATCGGGCGAACGTGGCGAGCCTCGCGGCCGGATGCAACCTGAACCTCGCCTACGACCCGAACCATCCGTGCACCACCCTGGAAGCGGCAGCGACAGCCCCCGCCGGGGTCGAGATCGCGACGGCTCGGCAGATCGGCGCCGGCGGCTGCGATCTCGATATCGCCTATGACCCGAACCATCCTTGCAGTTCGATCGGAGCGGCGGTGACGACTGCGGCCCGCAGCGCCGCCGCCGCCTCGCCGCCTCCGGCCCCCGTCGTTGTTGCCGCGGCAGCGCCGCCCGCGCCGATCGTCGAGACCATCGCACCACCCCTGCCGCCGCGACCGGCCGCGATGCCCGTTGTTGCCGCGGCGACGCCATCCCCCGCAGCGACACCGTCCCCGACAATGGCTCGGAGCCTTCCGGCACCTATGCCTGCGCAACCCGCGGCCGCACCACTCGTCCTCGCTTCGGCGGCGTCGACATCCGGCGATGGTATCGCAGCGGGCGGCTGCGACCCCGACCTCGCCTATGATCCGGATCGTCCCTGCCAGACCGCGCCGGGCCAGACCGCGCCGGGCCAGACCGCGCCGGGCCAGACCACGCTGGGCCAGACCATGCCGGGCCAGACCATGCCGGGCCAGCCCATGCCGGCAGCCCCGACGCCGCTACGCTCGCCGCCACCGGGCCCGCAATTCGCCGCCGCCGCGCCGGCGCCCGGCGCGCATGTGCTGGCGATCCCGGTGCATGACTGGGCGATCCAGGTCGGTGCCTTTGCCAATCCGCGGCTGGCCCGCGCGGTGGCGGAAAACGCTCGCGCCCAGGCGCCGGGGCAGCTACGGGCGGCGGCCCTGTCTCTGCCGCCGACACCGAGTGGCAGGTCGGTTCTCTATCGGGCCCGTCTCGTCAACCTGTCGGCCAGTGCCGCCTCGGACGCCTGCTGGCAATTGAACCAACATCAGCTGCCTTGCGTCGTCGTCCAGCCGAACCGCTCGTGACCTCGGCCGCACCCGCCGCGGCCGACCCCGGGCCGTGCCTGCCTCTACGCTATTCGGCGGCGAGAGCGACCGGCTCGCGAGCGAAACCGAAACGGGCGCCGATCACGAAGCCGACGCTCGCCAGCAGCAGCAGACCGACCACGATCAGGACGAGGTCCGGCCGGCCGGCGTCGATCAGCATGCCGTAGGGCACTGGCATCAAAGCGCTTCCGAGCGAGAGCCCGGCGCTGACAAAGCCGAACACCTTGCCGATTTCACCCTGCGTCGCCGCTTGCTTGACCATGAGGTCGCGCGGCGTGCGGCTGCTGCCGATGATGACCCCGGCGATGAGCAGCACGCCCATCGTCGGCAACTCGGCCATGGTCACGATGCCGACCCACAGCAGCAGCAGCGCGCCGCCGCCGACCAGCAGCACCGTTGCCGCCAGCAGATGCCGGGTGCGGTCGGCGATCCAGCCGCCGGCCAGCACGCCACCGAGATTGCCGATCATGTAGCCGGTCAGCGCCGCAGCGGCCGCAGCGAGCGGCAGGCCGTGCACCTGGTGCAATACCGTGATCAACCAGGACTGGATACCGGCGGTGGCCATCGCCGCTACCATGTAAAAGCCGAAGAAGCACAGGATCGGCCGACTGAGCAGCAGTGCCATGCCGAGCCGGCGATCCGCCGCCAAACGGGGCGGCGGTGGCCGCAGTTCGCGCTGCGGCTTGGCGACCATCAGGTGCCCCTGCAAAACGATCATCAGCACCACCGGCACCGCGACCAGGCCGGAAAGCAGCAATGTGCTGCGCCAGCCGATCAGCAGCATCAGCCCGGCGGTGACCGGCGGGGCCGCGGCAAATCCGACATAGCCGCAAAAAGTGTGGAACGAGAACGACCGCCCGATGCGCTCGGGAGAGATCGTACCGCTGAGAATGCTGTAATCGGCCGGGTGAAACACCGAATTGCCGGCCCCCGACAGCAGCGCCAGCACGATCACCTGCCAGAACGAGCTGGCGAGCCCGATCGCCGAGATCGACAGCGCCATCAAGAGCGCACCGCAGATCAGGAAGGCACGGGCGCCATAGCGATCGACGAGAAATCCGACCGGCGTCTGCAACAGCGCCGCCGCCCCCGACATGACCGTCATCGCCAGTCCGAGCTCGGCGAACGAGACGCCGAACGAGTGCTGCCAAGCAACGAACAGTGGCGGCAGACAAAGCTGATAGTAATGCGACAGGAAATGGCCCGCGCCGAGCAGTGTGTTGACCCGGCTGTCCTTATCCAAGGTCGGAAGTCTCAACATAGGACAATCATCCTATAAACCCGTCGCCGGGTCGAGCGCGAAACCGCGGAGCCCGCTTCCGCCAGCGCGGCGCTGCTCTGTCGAAATTGCGCAACCGGCACCCCGCGCGGGGCACCAAAAACCGTTGCACAGCTTGACGGGTAGAGCACCGGCGGCCTACCGTCTGTCGCGCCGGAATGGTCCGTGCGAAGCCCCAACCGGGCCGCTACGGCGATCGGCAGCAGTGGGAGGAGGTCACAGATGGCGGGGTACAAGCTGATCTCGGCGGATTCGCATATCGTCGAGCCGCCCGATATGTATTCGACCCGGATCGAGCCCAAATTCCGCGACCGCGCCCCGAAGATGGAGCGCCGCAAGACCGAGGCCGGCCGTGAATACGATGCCTGGATGATCAACGGCATGCAGGTCGGCACGCTGGGTGCGGTCATGCAGGCCGGGCAGCGCTTCGAGGACCCCTCGCAGATCGATTTTCTCGGCGTCTGGGAGGATGTCCGCAAAGGCGGCTACGACGCGCATTCGATGATCGTCGAGAACGAGGAGGATGGCGTGTGGGGCTCGTGCCTGCAGCCGAGCCAGGGGCTGTTCTGGTACCGGCTGTCGGACAGCGCGCTGTTGACCGAGATCTGCCGCGTCTACAACGACTGGATCACCGATTTCTGCAAGCCCTATCCGGAGCGCCTGAAGGGCATTGCGATGCTCAATGTCGATGATGTCGAGGAGGGCTGCCGCGAGCTCGAACGGGCGAAAAAGCTCGGCCTCGTCGGCGCGTTCATCCCGGTCTCGCCGCTGCCCGACAAGCCTTATCGCGATCCCGTCTACGACCGGCTGTGGGCGACGGCACAGGACCAGGAGATGCCGCTCCTCCTGCATATCGCGACCAACCGCGCCGGGGTGCCGGGCTGCGAGTTCACGATCAATGTCGGCGAATTGACCGGTGCCGGGCGGTCGACCACCGACCATTGGGTGCGCTACTCGCTGTCGGCGATGGTGTTTGCCGGGGTGTTCGAGCGCTTCCCGCGGCTCAAGGTCGGCTCAGTCGAGCACGAGACCGCATGGATCCCGCATTGGCTGAAGCAGATGGACTTCACCTATCGCGAACGCCCGGTCTTCACCAAGGGTTGGAAGTCGCAGAGCGGCATGCTCCCGAGCGATTACTGGCAGCGCAACATGTTCGTCGAGTTCATGGAGGACGATCTCGGCGTCGAATTGCGCAAGCATATCGGTGTCGACAACATGCTGTGGGGCAGCGATTTCCCGCATGCGGAATCGACTTGGCCGCAATCGCAGCAATTCCTCGACCGCATCTTCTCCGGAGTGTCCGAGGACGACCGGCGCAAGATCACCGCCGACAACGCCGCCAGGCTGTTCGGCTTCCACCCGAACTGACGATTTCGTCGCGGCAGAACCCGGCAACGATGTCAACCGTCATGCCCGGCCTTCGTGCCGGGCATCGACGCACAGTCGGAAGGGTTCGCCGCAACCTTACGGATGGCCGGGCGGGACAGGCCATGATGCTTGACCGACGTGCCCGGCTCCGAATGAGGCGCCGGTGATACCGGACGCGTTCATACCGGTGGCCAAAGTGAGCGAACTCGCACCGGGCCAGATCAAATGGGTCGCGGTCGATGGCGAGCGGGTGGTGCTCGCCAATGTCGACGGCGCCTTCTATGCGTTGCGAGATGTCTGCGGGCACAAGAACGCGCCATTGTCGCGCGGCCGCCTCGTCGGCTGCCTCATCGAGTGCCCGCTGCATTTCGCGCAGTTCGACATGCGCACCGGCAAGCTCGTCAACGGCCCGGTCTCGGCCGACATCCCGGTCTACGAGGTCCGGGTCGAGGGCAACACGGTCTTTGCGCGAGGCGGGATGTGGCGAGGCGGAACATGACCGCGATCGAGGACCGGCTGGCGATCGAGGATTTGTTCGTGCGCTATACGACGGCGCTCGACAATGGCGAGGTCGAGGCCGTGGTCGGATGCTTCACGCCGGATGCGGTGCTCGAAAGCCCGGCGATCGGCAGCATCGCCGGGCATGATGCGATCCGCGCCTTTGCCGGTCGGTTCGCGGCGCTGCGCCAAGAAGGCACGCAATTCCGCCACATGATCACCAACCTCGCCATCGCGAGCGAGGGCGGGCGGGCGCGCGCGACCTCATATCTGCTGGTGCTGATCACCCGCGATGGCGCCAGCCGGCCATTGCCGCCCGGCCGTTACGAATGCGAACTGGTCAAGGAGGGCGGCACTTGGCGATTTCAGCGCCGCGTCGTGTTCCACGACCACGCCTATACGCTCGACGGGCTGGCTCCCTGAGCGAACGCGACGACTGCAGAGACCCGGATACCAGTACTGCTCGATTTTGTCGGTGTATGCCCGGTTCGACCAATCCGGAGCCATGCCCGTCTTATAGCGTGGAACGTTCGACCTTGTCGGACGCGATCAGCCGCTCGGTCTCCTCGGTTGCAAGCCCGCGCTCGCCGGCATTGGTTGTATAGTTCATCGCGCCGTCTCCGATCAGCTGCCGCTGTCCGGGAAACAGGCTCGTCGGCTGCGGGGTTCCGCCCTGTGGTCCTGGCGCCCCGAAACCGCGCCGGTTGCGGCAGCCGCGCGATCAGTCAATGCGCTTGCTGTACACCCCCGAAAACGTAACCGTGCAGCCCGGAAAGTCGGCGTAATTGACGATCGTGCCCTTGATCGTGACCACGGACGTCGACGTGGTGATGGAAGCCGGCGTGATCGTCAGGGAATAGGTGCCGGCGAAATCATAAAATTGGCCGTGACTGCCGATCCCATAACCTTCCAATTTCCCTGAACCGTGCATCTGGTGGATCGTCGATTCGCTCAGATTCTCCCAAGTCTCCGCAGCGCGCAGAAACACGAAGGATAAAAAGGTATTCGTATCCGTGCTCTTGATCTTTGGTTGGAAAACAGAGACCTGGACGTCGCCGACGAGGGTCCCATAAGCACCGTCGCACTGCGCCGTCGTTGACGCGGTGGTCGTCGCCAATCCCTGCCATGCCGCCTGGGTGTCGGCCGCCGACGCAACTCCAGGCGGCGCGATCAGCACCAGCAAGAGGCTTCCCGCGGCGATGGCCGCCGAGCTGCGACACCGCGTCGCGATGACCGTCTGGTTCTTCGACATGTGCTTACTCTCCCAAATGTTCGCGAGCGGACCGGGAGCTTGGCTAGCGGTTGATAGCCAAAGCGATCGTTCCTGCCGACCCTAACCTTTCCCGTTTCGCAATATTACCGCGCCTTGCTGCGCTCTATTGGTCACGTTTGCGTGAAGCGGCCGCGCTCGGCATGACAAGAACCGGACTCGCCAGCCGGTTTTCCTTTTTACCGTGTGCGGAGCGACAGGCGCGGCTACGCACCTTGCGGGCGGTGGCGGCGGACGGCTTCCGGGTTGGTTGAATCGGCTCCCATATAGACGCCGCGCTCCCATTTGCGCTTCAACGGATCGGCGACCTTCAGCGCCATGCGGCCGATGCCCTCGATCTCGATCTCGACGGTCTCACCATCCTGCAACGCGCCCAAGCCTTCGTGATTGGTGCCGCAGGCGATCAGGTCGCCGCTGTTCAAGGTCATCACCGTCGAGGCGAACTCGATCAGCTCCGGCACCCGGTGCTCCATGTCGTCGGTGTTGTAGTTGTGGCGCAATTGGCCGTCGTTCCAGAAGCGCACGACGACGTCGTTCGGTTCCGGGATCTCGTCGGCGGTCGTGATGCACGGGCCGATCGGGGCGAACGTATCAAACGACTTGCCAAGCCAGCTGCCGGCCTTCCAGGTGCGCCTTCCCTCGCCGCGCGCCGACACGTCGATCAGCCCGGTATAGCCGAAGACGGCGCTGCGCCAATCCGCCTGGCGGACCATCTTGGCGGGACCCTTGACGACCAGCGCCAATTCGGCCTCGTGCATGAAGATCCACGGCTCGGTCATTTCCGGCAGCCGGATCGTGTCGCCGGGCCCGATCACCGCTTCCGGGTTTTTGAGAAACATGTTCAACGGCCGCGCCTCGCGCTGCGCATGCTCCCAGTAATTGGCGATGCAGCACAGGATCTTGCCCGGCCGCGGCAATGGCGCGCGCAGTCTGACCGAGGCGAGCGGCTGCACCTCGCCTTCCGCCGCCAATTTTTCGAGCTGCGGGCGCAGCCGGTCGAACCCGTCGATCAAATTCTGCATCGTCACTTGTGGCGCATAGCCCCGCTCGACCACGCCGGCGAGACTGATCACGCCGCGCTCGGTCAGCAGCCCCGGCGCTGGCTCGCCCGCCCCGCCCGCTTCGAACATGACCAGCTTCATGATTTCCTCCCCGAATTCCACTCGGACAAGAGATTAACGGCTCCGGCGCATGGCAACCATCGCCATTCTCCGGGTTGACGGCACCAACGACCGGCCGGACTTTCTGGCGACACGGGTGGATGGGAGAGAGCGATGGAAATTCGCCGCATGGGGCCGCAGATCGGCGTTGAGGTGACCGGGGTCGATGTCAGGACGCTCGACGACGCCGCGTTCGCGCCGATCTACCAAGCGTGGCTCGACTACAACGTGCTCGCGGTGCGCGACCAGGAGCTGACGATCCCCGAATTCCTGCGCTACAGCCGGCGGTTTGGCCCGGTCGTGCCGCACCCGTCAAAATCGACCCGCAACCCCGACTACCCCGAGATCACGATGCTCGGCATCGACAAGTTCGACGCCGCCGGCAAGTTGCGAGACGAAATCTATCGCCGCGGTGCCGAGGGCTGGCATACCGATGGCGCCTACAACCAGGCTCCGTTCAAGGCGACCCAGCTCTATTCGCTGGCGGTGCCGAGCCGTGGCGGCAACACGTTGTTCGCCAATGCCTATGCCGCCTATGACGCGCTGCCGCAGCGGCTGAAGGACCGGCTCGATGGCATCATCGGCGCATTCTCTTACGGTGGACGGCGCGGCAAGTCGCGGCTCCTGAACCCGGAAGACCAGGACTGGACTCCGGTATTCCATCCGATCGTCCGCACCCACCCCGAGACCGGGCGCAAATCACTCTATTTCGATCCGGGCAAGATTTGCTACCTCGTCGGTCTCGATGACAGCGAAAGCGATGCGCTGATCGCCGAATTGAAGGAACGGATGATCACCCCCGACGCTGAATATCACCATGTCTGGCGCAAAGGCGACATCGTGATCTGGGATAATCGCTGCTCATACCACAAGGCGGCCGGCGACTACCCGCCGGAGGAGGACCGCATCCATTGGCGGGTGTCGATCAACGATTTCGGCGTCGAAGCCGCGCCGGAAACCGCAGCAGCCGCGGAGTAATGTCAATGAGCATCGAGATCGTTCCATTCGAAGCCGGGCTTGGCGCCGAGATCCGCGGCGTCGATATCCGCGAGCCGCTTGAACCTGTCGATCGCGACGCGATCCGCGCCGCCTGGCTCGAACATCTGGTGCTGCGGTTTCGCGATCAGCCGATGACCGATCCGCAGCACCTGGCCTTCACCCGCCAGTTCGGCGAGCTTGAATTCAATCCGGCAGCGCTGATCGCCAGGCAATACGGCGTCGATACCCAGACCGCCGGCCGCCGCCGCGAGGTGCCGCCGGAGATTTCGGTCATCTCGAATATTGTCGAGGATGGCAAGGCGATCGGCGGGCTCGGCGATGGCGAGGCGTTCTGGCATACCGACTCGTCGTTTGTCGATGTGCCGCCTGCGGCGAGCCTCTTACGCTCGCTCGAAGTGCCACCACCAAGCGCCGGCGGATCGACCTATTTTCTCAATATGTATTCGGCCTATGACACGTTGCCGGCGGATACGCGGCGGCGGATCGAGGGTTTGACGATGATCCACGCGGCGACCCATTCATCGGGCGGCAAGGCGCATCAGGGGTTCGAGACGGTCGCCGACGTCTCGAAAGTGCCGGGCGCGCATCAGCCGATGGTGCGTACCCATCCTGAGACCGGGAAAAAGGCGCTGTTTTTGGGCCGCCGGATCAACGCCTATGTGATCGGGCTCTCGGTCGAGGATAGCGAAGCGCTGCTCGAGGAATTGTGGGCGCACACGACGCAGGACAGGTTCACCTGGCGCCAGGATTGGCGTGCGGGCGATCTCGTCTGGTGGGACAATCGCTGCGCGATGCATCGGCGCGACGCCTTCGACCCGGCGAGCCGCCGGCTGATGCACCGCACCCAGCTCAAGGGTACCCGCCCTTTCTGATGGGACGGCCGAATGGCGGGTTGCCGTCAGCCTAACCGGCGGCAACGCTGCGCGGCGTAGCCTGGTTGGCGCCAATCGCAAAGCGGTCGAGCAGCCGTGCCGCGACCCGCGGGCTGACGAAATGAGTGATATCGCCACCGAGCGCGCCGATCTCCTTGACGAAACGCGAGGAGATGAACTGGTAGCGGTCCGAGGCCATCAAAAACACGGTCTCGATCTGCGGATTGAGCCGGGCATTCATGCCGGCCATTTGGAATTCGTACTCGAAATCCGAAACCGCGCGCAGCCCGCGAATAATGACGCTGGCCCCGACCGATTCGGCAAAGCTCATCAACAGCGTGTCGAAGGCGCGGACCTCGATCCGCTCGGCATCGCCGTTTTCGAGATGGGCCACCTCGTCGCGCACGATCTCGACCCGCTCGTCGGTCGCGAACAGCGGGCCCTTGCCGTCATTGCGGGCGACACCGATGACCAGCCGATCGACGAGCTTGGCCGCGCGCCGGACAATGTCCGAATGACCGTTGGTAATCGGGTCGAAGGTGCCGGGATAGATCCCGACGCGCCGCTGGATCATGGGTCCCCCATCTCGTTTTGTTGATTTTCGTCCAATGGCGGATCGTCGTCTGACGGGTCATCGGGCGACCCGTCGCCGGCCCCCTCGCCATTTTCCTCGGAGACCTCTGGCAGGCGGGCCACCGAGACCACCCGCTCGCCCTCGCCGATCTTAAAGATGACGACGCCTTGGCTGCGCCGCCGGGCGATGCGGATATCGTGCACCGGGCAGCGGATCACCATGCCGCCATCGGTCACCAGCATGATCTGGTCGTTGCCGCCAACCGGAAATACCGCGACGACCGCATCTTCGCGGCGCCGCAGATCCATGTTGTCGATCCCCTGCCCGCCACGTCCGGTGATGCGGTAGTCATAGGCCGAGGTCCGCACCCCGAACCCCTTTTCGGTGACACTCAGCACGCACTCCTCGCGCTGCACCAGATCGGCATAGGTCTCCTCGGCAATCGATCCCTCATCCGCGCTCGCCTCACCCTCGCTATCCTCGGGTTCCGCCGCCAGTTCCGATCCGCCGTTTTCGCCGTCCTCGCCGACCGGCCGCCGCCGGCGCGCGGCGAGGCTCAGATAGGCGTTGCGGACATCGGCGGCGACCTCTTCGTGGCGCAGGATCGACATCGAGATCACGAGGTCGTCGCTAAGCAGCCGAATACCGCGCACCCCGACCGACGAGCGCCCGGCAAAGACCCGCACATCGCCGACCGGAAAGCGGATCGCCTTGCCGTTGCGGGTGGCGAGCAGCACATCATTGGCGTCGGTGCAGGTGGCGACCGCGATCAGCCGGTCGTCGGCATCCTCGCCCTCGAATTTCATCGCGATCTTGCCATTGGCGCGCACATCGCCGAAATCACTGAGCGCATTGCGCCGCACATAGCCGTTGGCGGTGGCGAACATGACAGTCAGATCGGCCCAGCTCGCTTCGTCCTCGGGTAATGGCATGACGGTCGAGATCGTCTCGCCCGGCGTCAAATTGGGCAACAGGTTGACCATCGGCCGGCCGCGTGCTTGCGGTGTGCCGAGCGGCAAGCGGTGGACCTTGAGCTTGTAGACCCGGCCCGAGGAGGTGAAGAACAGCACCGGCGCATGGGTTGAGGCGACAAACACCTCGCTGAGGAAGTCCTCCTCGCGCATCGCCATCCCGGCGCGGCCGCGGCCGCCGCGGCGCTGCGCACGATAGGTCGATAATGGCACACGCTTGATGTATCCGGCGTGGCTGACGGTCACGACCATCGCCTCGCGCTGGATCAGCGCCTCGATATCGGCCTCGAACTCAAGCTCTTCGATCGCCGTGCGACGCGGCGTTGCAAAGCGTTCGCGGATCGCCAGCAATTCTTCGCGCAGAACCTCAATCAGCTTGGGCCGCGAGCGCAGGATTTCGAGATAGCCGCCGATCTCGGCGATCAGTCCGCGCAATTCCTCGGCGATCTTGTCGCGTTCGAGCCCGGTCAGGCGCTGCAGGCGCAGATCGAGGATCGCACGCGCCTGCTCCTCGGAGAGCTGATAGGTCCCATCGGCGGCGACTTCGCGGCCGGGTTCGCCGACCAGCGCCACCAGCGGGGCGACCTCTGCCGCCGGCCAGCGCCGCCCGACGAGCTCGGCCCGCGCCGTCGCCGGATCGGGTGCGGCCCGGATCAGCGCGATGATGGCGTCGATATTGGCGACGGCAACCGACAGACCCAAGAGCGTGTGCGCTCGTTCGCGGGCCTTGCCAAGCAGATAGCTGGTGCGCCGGGTGATGACCTCCTCGCGAAATCCGACAAAGGCGACGATGACCTCGCGCAAGGTCAGCAATTCGGGCCGGCCGCCATTCAGCGCCAGCATGTTGACGCCAAAGCTCGTCTGCAATGCGGTATGACGATAGAGCTGGTTCAGCACGATGTCGGGCTCGGCATCGCGCTTCAGCTCGATGACGACGCGCACCCCCTCGCGATCGCTCTCGTCGCGCAGCTCGGCAATACCCTCGATCAACTTCTCACGGACGCATTCGGCGATGCGCTCGATCAGCTTCGCCTTGTTGACCTGATAGGGCATTTCGGTGAAGACGAGCGCCTCGCGGTCCTTGCGCACCTCTTCGACGTGGTGCTTGGCGCGCAGCACGACTGCACCCCGGCCGGTCAGATACGCGGCGTGGGTCCCGGCCCGGCCCATGATGATGCCGCCCGTCGGAAAGTCCGGGGCGGGCACGTGCTCCATCAATTCGTCGATCGTGATGGCGCCATTGTCGAGATAGGCGCAACAGGCGTCGATCACCTCACCGAGATTGTGCGGCGGGATGTTGGTCGCCATGCCGACCGCGATGCCTTGCGCGCCGTTGACCAGAAGGTTCGGAAACCCGGCCGGAAGAACCTTGGGCTCACGCTCGGTCTCGTCGTAGTTCGGCTGGAAATCGACCGTTTCGTTGTCGAGATCGTCGAGCAGGGAATCGGCGACGCGGGCGAGCCGCGCCTCGGTATAGCGGTAGGCCGCCGGCGAATCGCCATCCATCGAGCCGAAATTGCCCTGGCCGTCGATCAAGGGCAGGCGCATCGCGAAATCCTGCGCCATGCGCACCATGGCGTCGTAGATCGCCAATTCGCCATGCGGATGATATTTGCCGATGACGTCGCCGACGATGCGGGCGGATTTGCGATAGCCGCGGTTCCACTCGTTGCCGTTGATCTTCATCGAATAGAGGATGCGGCGATGCACCGGCTTGAGCCCGTCGCGGACATCGGGCAGCGCGCGGGCCACGATCACGCTCATCGCGTAATCGAGGTATGAGCGCCGCATCTCGTCTTCGATCGTGACTGCGGTGATGTCGGGTGGAGGTGGTGGTGGCGGAGCAGGAGTGACGGCCAAGGGACCTCATGCGGTGTGTCAGGACGAATTGCGCTTCACCGCCCGGCAGGCGCGGCACGCCCCCTAAAGATGGGGATTGGTTGTCTGATTACCGCATTTCGCAGGTGCGAACAAACGATTTGCCGAGGGCGACGAGGGCGGCCGCAGCGGACCGGGCTCGATCGACCCGTCGCCTGGCGACCGGTCCATGATGGCGGGCCATGCCGCGACGACCGCCAAGCCGCTTCCCGCGCCAGTGCCGGGGCCTCACGGAGGTCCACCGACGATCGCGCGGTAGATCGCCAGGATCAGCACCGCACCGACGATTGCGCCGATGAACCCGGCATTCTGCCCGGGTGCGTAAAAGCCGATGCGCTGCCCGAGCCAGGACGCGAAGATCGCGCCGGCGATGCCGAGCAGCGTCGTGACAATGAACCCGCCAGGTCCGTGCACAAACAGCTTGGCGATGGCGCCCGCCAGAAAGCCGATGATGATGACCCACAGCCAGTGCATCGTCGCCCCCGCTTGCTCTTGGCACCGGTCACGTTGATGCCTGGGATAACCCGTTTGCGCCAAGGAGCGCAACAAGCGAGACGGCTCGCCTATGTGGTGTGCCGGTGTGGTGTGCCGGTGTGGTGTGCCGGTGTGGTGTGCCGATGCGCCCGGGCGGCTGCCGGAGCTGCGTGCGCTGCTGCGCTTGCCGCGTGCGCAACGTTCCCGTGGGGTCGAGCGATCCCCTCTTGCGGATGGAATTCTGCGCCGCTTCGGCGGTTTTAGCATATGGGAGCCGCCGCGCGTCGATGCTGCCGATCCAACCAGGCAAGCATGCCGGCGATGGAACTGGTGGAGGACCGAAATGCCTCTCGACGGAACCGACCTGTTCGACGACCCGTCTCTCGCCAAGCTCAACCAGGTGGAGCGCCTGCTCGCGACCGAGCGGCACTGGTGCAAGGGCCGGCTGCGCGATGCCGACGGCCGGCGCTGCCTGGTCGACGCGATCACCACCGTCGGCGGCCGCCTCGAACTGACCCGCCCGATCCTGCGCGCCATCAAGGAGGTCAGCGGCAGGCGGTATTGGCGGATCGAAACCTTCAACGACGACCCGCTGACGACGCATCGCGACGTGTTGCGCGTGTTGCACCGAACGCGCGAGGATATTTTCGAGGGAATTGCCGCCTCGGGTTGCCCGGAGCCATGGCACCGCAAGCTGGCGCTGTCGCTGCGCCGCCTCCTGCGCCGCCTCCTGGCGGGTGATTCGCGACAGGCTGCCGAACACCCGGCGCACGCGCCGGTCGGCGCCGTGCCGCACGCGGATGATGCCGGCGGATCGAGCGCGCGGCAGTCCAAGCGTCCGCTGTCGGCGTGCTCGTCGCTGGTCGGCGAGGCAAGCGATGCGCGCTGGTGAGAGTGGGTCGCGCACCCTGCGTCAAGATTGCAGGCCGCAGCATGCCGGTTAAGGGCTAATTTCGGACCGTGGTGACCGGCCGGGCTTGATGACGGGCCCGCCGGTCCGGATCGGGCCGGGAGCCAATGGCAGCAACGGCAAGACCTGTCGAGCATCCAGCGTCGCGGAGCCCGTCGTCGGTCGGCAGCCAGCTGTGGCGGCAGAACCGGTTTGTCGGAACCGTCCTCGGCTGCGTGGTCATCGCGGTTTTCGCCGCGGCGGTCGGGGTTGCGATGCTGCTGCATTATGTTGAAGCACACCACCTCTTCGCCGCCCGGTGAGCGGCGTGCGGCGTCGGAGCCGCAGGTAGACCCCATCGGGCGGCGCCGCGCGATCCGCCTCATAGGCGGTGTCATGGGCGGCGGGCTCGGCCTGCTGCTCCTCGCCGGGTGCGGCGACAATGGCAAGTGGCATTCGATCAATGTCTCGGGCAGCCTGCCACCGCTCGCGTTCACGATGACCCGGGCGTCGGACGGCAAGGAAGTCACCGCGGCCGATTATCGCGGCAAGATCGTGCTGTTATATTTCGGCTACACCAACTGCCCCGACATCTGTCCCGAAACCTTGTCGAACACGGCCCAGGTCCTGACCCGGATGGGACCGGAGGCGCAGCATGTCCGCATGCTGTTTGTGACCGTCGACCCGAACCGCGACACCCCGCCGGTGCTCGCCGCCTATGTCAAGAATTTCGCCCCGCAGATCGAGGGGCTGCGCGGCACCGCCGACCAACTGACGACCCTGGCGCGGCGCTATCGCGTCGTCTATTCGGTCAGCCCCGCGACCAAAACCCACCCTTACGAGGTCACCCACAGCGCGGCGATCTATGTGTTCGACGGGTCGGGGGCGGCGCGCTTGATCATCGGCTCGCTCAGCTCGACGCATCCCGACATCCCGGGAACCGCCGATGATCTGAAGCGGCTTGTTGCAGCGAGCCAATCGCCCGGGTTGCTGACCCGGCTGCTGCGGCTGGTTTGACGGCGTCACTTGCCGGTGGCGTTGCGCACCGGGAAGGTCGCACTCAGGGTTCCGCCATCGGCAAAGCGCAATGTCACCGGCACCGATCGCCCATGCCGCATCTGTGCCTTGGGCGACATGCACATCAGATGGTAGCCATCCGGCGCAAAGCTGATCTGGCCATGCGCCGGCACCGCGACGCTCTTTACCATCACCATCCGTTCCTCGCCGTTCTCGTTGACGCTGCGGTGCAGCATCAGCGTGCCGCAGGCGGGCGACTCGGCTGCGACGAGCGTGCGCGCCGTGGCGGTCGGGTTCGAGAGCGTGAAATATCCGGCCGCCGGCAGCGACGGCATCACCAAGCGAAACCACGGGCCGCTCAGAATGAGCCCTGCCTGGCCCGCCCACGTCGCGGCGCCGGTGGCAAGCACCACGCAAGCCACGCCAAAAGCCAGCACTATCCGGCGCATCGGATCAGCGCCCGGTCCAGCTATGCGCCAGCCCTTCGAGGGCAGCGCCATTGCGATCGGTCTCACTGGTTACCTCCTCATGCAAGCGAACCGCGTTGACCACCAGCAATAGTCCGATCACGCTCATCATCGCTGGCGGGATCCAAATCACGATGCCGCCGATATGCTGATCCTCGAGCGCGCTGACTGCCGGGAACAGCCGGCCGCACAGATCGTAATAGGGATAAAGATCGCTCTGCGACATCGTGATCGCGGCGCCGAGCGCGATCTGCGGGAACATCACTCCGACCGCCAGCGCGGCGCGAGCGCCGTAGGAAATGCGCGCCGGTGGCTTTGGCCGCGGGTCCAGCATCAAGCACCAGAACAGCACGCCATCGAGCACCATGCTCCAGTTCATGACCGCGTAAAGCCGCCAATCGATCATCGCCCGGAAATGGATCGCCGGCACCAGCCACACATAGATCAGCCCGACAAACAGGAAGGCCGCCAGCCACGGCCGCTGCAACGCGCCGATCGTGGCGACGACCGCCCGGCAGGAGGCGATGCGCCGGGCCCAGCCCGGCATTCCGCGGCGCAGCGTCGCCCCGGCGCCGCCGAGCGCGATCAGAAACGGGCCGAGGTGATGCATTACGACATGCTGGACGCGGTTCAAAAAGAACATGTGCTGCGCCAAGTAATCGTAATGGGTCTGCAGCACCACGTAGATCGCCGCGAGCCCGATCACAAACGCGATGCGGCGCCAGATCGGTGGCCGCTCGCCTGCCGGCATCGCGACGAGGCCAAGGCAGAACCACAGCAGCACCAGCACCGTCGCCAAATATTCGAGCGGTGAAAAATCCCAAGGCAGCCAGAACGGCAGACGCCCCGGATGGCGCGCCGACAGCCACCACAGCAACACGCCGAGCACGCCGATCACGGCATAGCCGGCCCGCCCATAGGCCGATTTGCGCGCCGCGGCGTCTGATGCCCGCTGCTGCTCCATCACACAGCAGCTAGGCGTGCCGCGCCAGTTTGTCAAAGCGCGATTGGGCGCAACCGGGTCGCCATGCGCGGATCGCCGGAACCACCCCGCTCGATGCCCGCCGATCCTCAGCCCCAGACCTCGCGGGCGGTTTCGACGACGAGCCGCAATTTGGCGTTCTGCTCTTCGATCGTCAGCGCGTTGCCATCGACGGTCGAAGAGAAGCCGCATTGCGGACTGAGGCATAATTGCTCGAGCGGCACGTATTTCGCCGCCTCGTCGATGCGCCGTTTCAGTTCGTCCTTGCTTTCGAGTGCCGCCCGCTTGCTGGTCACCAGCCCCAGCACGACCCGTTTCGACCCGCGCGGCACAAACCGCAGCGGCGCGAACCCGCCCGAGCGCGCGTCGTCATATTCGAGAAAGAAGCCGTCGACCGCCAGCTCGCCAAACAACGCCTCGGCGACATGGTCGTAGCCGCCTTCGGCCATCCAGGACGAGCGGAAATTGCCACGGCACAGATGCGTGCACACGGTCATGCCCGCGGGGCGGTTCGCGAGCGCGGCGTTGATGACCTTGATGTTGGTCAGGTGCTGAGTGGCGCCGTCACCGCCGATGCCGGTCACATAGGCGCGCTGGGCCGGGTCATTCAGATAGGCAAGGCTGGTGTCGTCGAGCTGCAGATAGGTGCAGCCGAGGCGGTCGAGGGCCGCGATCTCGGTTTGGTAGACAAAGGCGAGGTCGTTCCAGAATTCGTCGAGGTCGGGATAGGTTTCGGCATCGATCGCCGCCCGGCCGCCGCGATAGTGCAGCATCGACGGCGACGGGATCGTCAGCTTTGGCGTGGTTCCCTGCGGCGCGACCGAGCGCAGAAAGGCGAAGTCCTCGGCGAAAATCGTATGATCGAGCGCGAGCTTGCCGCCGATGCGGAACGCCCCGAGCCCGGCTTCGACGGTGCCGCTCTCGTTGCGGAATTGCAGGCGCAGCTTCTGGTCGAGCCTGGTGACACCGCCCAGCTGGTAGAGGAAATCCATATGCCAGGAGCCGCGGCGGAACTCGCCATCGGTCACTCCCCGCAGCCCGATGTCGTGCTGCATGCGCACCGCGGTGCTGATCGCCAGATCCTCGGCGCGGCGCAGTTCCGCCTGCGAGATCCGCCCGACCTCATGCGCGCCGCGCGCCTGCAATAACCCCGCCGGACGCAGCAAGCTGCCGACATGATCGGCCCGAAACGGCGGTCCATCATTCATGCAAAATCTCCTAGGCGAAATCTCCCTGGGCGAACTCTTCCTGGCGGTTCTTTGCGGGGGAAACCGGCTTGGTGAGGTTTCCGATCGCTTTTGGCATCGATCCGCGGATATCACAAAGCCGGTCGCGATGACCAGCGCCGGCTCCGCTCAATAGCCGCCGCCATGCGCGGACCGGGTGTTCGGACACTGCCCCGCCGGCGGACAGATGACGTCGATCGCATTGCCGCAGCCGCCGACCGCCAGCATCAGGCCGATGACGACCAGTCGGGTGACGATTTCGCTCAGCCTATGCTTCGGTCGCAGCATGACCGGCGCGCCGAGGCTCCACTGGCGGCAGGTTTCACCGGCCCACGGCGTAACCCTGCATGCCGCGCGGGTTGGCCGCCGCCTTTAGCACCCGCCCCTCGGCAGTGTCCTCGCGGCCGCAGGCCGAGAGGCGGCCTTCCGACCACGGCGCCTCGGCCACGATCCGGTGGCCGCGCTCGGCGAGCGCCCGGCGCGTCGTCTCGGGCAGGCGTTCCTCGACGACGACCAGTCCCGGATTGGCGGCGCGCGGAAAAAACGAACTCGGCCCGTGTTCGGTATGAAACGCCGGGCAGTCGATCGCCTCCTGCAGGTTCATGCCGTGATGGAAATGATGCAACAGCAGCAGCGCCGACCACTGGTCCTGCTGGTCGCCACCAGGCGTGCCGAAGGCGAGGTACGGAATGCCGTCGCGAAACGCCATCGACGGCGACAACGTGGTGCGCGGGCGCTTGCCTGGGGCGAGGCTCGCCGGCAACCCGTCCTCGAGCCAGAACATCTGCATGCGGGTGCCGAGGCACACCCCTAGCTCCGGGATGACCGGCGAGCTCTGCAGCCAGCCGCCCGAAGGGGTGGCCGAAACCATATTGCCCCAGCGATCGACGACATCGACGTGGCAGGTGTCACCAGCGACAACCCCCTGGCGGGTCAATGTCGGCTCGCCGAGGCCACCCGCGGTCGGCTCGCCAAGGCCGGCGGCAAGCGGATGACTGTCGCGGCCACCAACCCGCACGCGCGGCCGCCTTCCATCGGGACTGCCCGGGCGCAGCTCCAGCGAGGCGCGATCGCCGACCAGCCGACGCCGGGCATCGTTGTAGTCGGCGCCGAGCAGCGTGGTCATCGGCACATCGACAAAATCGGGATCGCCGTACCACGCCTCGCGATCGGCAAAGGCGAGCTTCAGGCATTCGACGACGATGTGGACAAATTCCGGTCCCAGCGGGTCGAGGTCTCCGAGATCGAAACCCTGCAACAGGGCGAGCGTCTGCAGCAGCACCGGGCCCTGGCTCCACGCCCCGCCCTTCATCACTGTCCAGCCGTGGTAGTCGAATGCGATCGGCCGCTCGACCGGCGGCCGCCAGCGCGCCATGTCGTCGCCGCTCAGTAGCCCGCCATGCCGCTGTCCGGACGAATCGAGGACCTGCTGGTGACGGCAGAAATGGTCGATCGCCTCGGCGACAAAACCCTCGTACCACGCGGTCCGGGCCCGCTCGATGCGGTTTTCACGGCTGCCGGCGCCGGCTTCTTCGAGCAGCCGGCGATAAGTGGCGGCGAGGGCCGGGTTGCAGAACAGCCGGCCAGGTGTGGGCGGCCGGCCATGCGGCAGATAGACCGCGGCCGAACTCGGCCATTCGCGGCGAAACATCGCGGTCATCGCGGCGATCGTCTCGCTGATCCTCTCAACCACCGGATAGCCGTTTGCAGCATAGGCGATCGCCGGTGCCAGGACATCGGCGAGCGCCATCGTCCCCCAATCGCGCAGCAGCCGCAGCCACGCGCCGATGGCGCCCGGAACCGTGGCGGCGAGCAGTCCGGTGCCGGGAATCAGGTCCAGTCCGAGCTGACGAAACCGGCCGATCGTCGCCGCGGCCGGGGCAACACCCTGCCCGCAGATCATTTCGCAGCGCCCGCGTGCTTCGCTCCAGACGAGAATCGGCGCCTCGCCAAGCGGCCCGTTCAGATGCGGCTCGACCACCTGCAGCGTGAACCCGGCGGCTGCGGCCGCGTCAAACGCGTTGCCGCCTTTTTCGAGCATGCTCATGCCGACCGCCGAGGCGAGCCAGTGGGTCGAGGCGACCGCCCCGAAGGTGCCGCGGATTTCCGGCCGAGTGGTAAACTGCGCCATCGATTGCTCTCTTTGCCAGGGTCGCCGGCAGCGGCCATGTGAAACCAAACCACGGGAAACTAAACCACACCCGGCGTCATGGGAACGCCCGCCCATCGCAATCGCAACCCGGCGCCCCTATTTATCCCGCGATCGGCGATCGCCATGAGCGCCGTGCATCCGTCCCTGCCGAGAGAGGACCCCGCCCTGTCTGCGACGCCCGCCCTTGCCGCCATCGAACCATCGGCCCGTGTCGGCGGCGAAGAATTCTTCCGAACCGAAGGCGCCTATACCGGGCTCGGCGCACCGATCCTTGGCGGCCGGGTTGGACGCTGGGTGCTCGAGGAGGGGCCGAACATCGAAAACTCGGTCGAGTTGTTCGACGAGCTGTGCTGGCGGCTCGTCGGCAACAACGTGCCGTTGTCGCGCGCGGCGCTGCATATCGGGGTGCTGCACCCGCAGATCCGCGGCATCGGCGTGCGCTGGAGCCGCGACCGCAACATCGTCGAAGAGTATCACATCCTGCATGGCTCGGAAGCGACCGAGGAGTTCCGCTTGAGCCCGATCCGCAACACGATCGAGCGCGGCACACCGTTCCGCCATCGTCTCGACCGCCCGGTGCCGGAATATCCGCTGCTCGAAAGACTGCGCCAGCGCGGCGCCACCGATTATGTCGCGCTGCCGTTGAACCGGATGTCGCGCCGCTTTCCGGTGGTCAGCTGGACCACCGACTGGGCCGGCGGCTTCACCGAGGACAACATCGCCGCATTCAACGATCTCAATCCGGCGCTGGCGGCGATCGTCGAGACGCGCGCCGAACGCCGGATCAGCACCAGCCTGCTCGACACCTATCTCGGTCCGGAGGCTGGGCGGCGGATCCTCGCCGGACAGATCCTGCGGGCGCAGGGCGAGCGGCTGCGCGCGGTGATCATGATCACCGACATGCGCAATTTCACCGGGCTGTCGGACCGGCTCGCCGGCGACCAGGTCATCGAGCTGCTCGATGATTATTTCGACGCGATCGTCGCGCCGATCCAGGAAAACAAGGGTGAAATCCTCAAATTCATGGGCGACGGAGTGCTGGCGATCTTCCCGGCCGACGACGACGAGGATTTCGCACCATCGAGCCTGCGCGCCCTTGATGCGGCGATGCAGGGGCTCGAGCGTCTCGCCGACAGAAACCGGATCCGAGGCGAAACCGGGCAACCTGAGCTGCGCACCGGTATCGGGCTGCACCTGGGCGAGGTCATCTACGGCAATGTTGGGGCCGCCGACCGGCTCGATTTCACCGTGATCGGTCCCGCGGTCAATCTCGCCTCGCGGATCGAGGGGCTGACCAAGCGCCTGTTGCGGCCGTTGCTGACCTCCGCCGCTTTCGCCGAAATCTGCCCGCGCCCTCTGGTGTCGCTGGGCTTTCACCCGGTCCGGGGCCTGTTTCAGCCAGAGGAGGTGTTCAGCCTGCCTGGCTGACCGGGAACGCGCCGGCGGAGGCCGGGTCGAAGACCCGGCAGCGGTCGGGCGATGGCGTGCCACGTCGGCCGGATACTCGTTCGGTCCGGCAAGCCTCGTAGCGGACGCGATAACCGGCGGCTCTCGCCTTTCGACATGACGCCGCAGCCGGGCGGCATCTCGGATCCGTACCGCTAGCCGGAGCGACTGCTGCGTCCCGGTGCCGCGTCAGCTGCCGGTGCCGTGTGCGCCGGTGCTGCGACACCCGCCGGCGTCGGGGTCGGCGGTATGACGCTGCTCCAGTTGATCAGGCTGAACGCATAAGCGAAATTCAACAGCAGCAGGATAATGACCGCGCCCGCAAGGAACGGGTTCATGCCCTGGGCAACGTGGTCGAGACGGGCGATCAATTGGCGCACGGGATGATCCGGTTCGTTGAATATCCGTTGTAAACTCATAGTCCTTGCCTGGTTCACGGCGCGATCGCCGCTAGGACGGGTGCAACGCGGCGGCGAGTGCCACCGCATCCTTCACATGGCGTCGATTTAGGCATTGTCGCGGTCCCGCAGTCGCGCAATTCGGGCAGCCCGGTCATGCGCACAAGGAGCCGGCGGGCGCGGCAACCGCTGCGGAGTTCCGCCAACTGGAAGTGGAGGCCGGGTTGGCGCAAGCCGGTACGGATCGACACGCCGGCTCGGGAACCGGTGGTAACCCGTTCCGGGTCTGATCTACGCGGTCAGAACTTCGTAGAGATGGCCGTTCGGATCGCGGAAATAAAATCCGCGACCACCGTGACGGTGGTTGATCATCATGTCCTCGGCCGAGCGCGGTCCGCTGCCATAGGTCAATCCCTCACCGCGCACCCGATCAAAAATGCCGTCGAACTCGGCCTCGCCAACCTTGAAGGCATAATGATGACGCTCAAATTCATCACGGTCGTCAAAATCGATCGTCAAATTTTCGTCGACCTTGACCGGCGCAAAATGCGACACCGGTCCCCTATATTCGAGACCGAAAATGCGGGCAAAAAACCGGGCCGACGCCTCCTTGTCGCGGGCCGGCACAATGGTGTGGTCGAGATGAATTGTCATCAGCCTTCTCCTGCCGCCTCCTGCTCGGAGATGAGCACGCGCCTGCCTGTTCGCAAGCGGCACCGATCGTCGTCTCAGCCGATCTCGTCTTCTCAGCCGATCTCGTCTTCTCAGCCGATCTCGTCTTCTCAAATGGCCCCGATCGTCTTCCGACGCTGCCGATCGAGCCTCGGTCGCCACCTTGACCGCCGATTTCGCCGCGCCGGCGAACCGAGCACGACCACGCCATAGCGCCCGGTCACAGCGGCACGATCCCGGCGCCGGCTCGCGCCGTAGTGCATCGAACTCGCTGCGAACTGCAAGCCGGCGGATCACGATTGGCATTTTACCACCGATACCGCTGCCGGCTCGACCTGGATCCGGCCCTTTGCGTCATCGGGCTGCCGAATTTTGGCACGCGCCCGGGTTGCGATCGCATGGCGGCGGCGCACCCATGATCACATAATAATTTATCGGCAGGTGTGGATTGCTCAGATCCTTTTGCTGGTAGACGTAGATATTCTGGCACCAGCTCATCAGGACATCCTGGTTGGTGTTGCCGGTGCAGTCGATATATTGCGGGTTCCACGCTATTATCTGCGCGGTCGATGGCCAATCTTTCGGAGATGGGTTGGGCTTGACCGGGAAGGTCGATGGAACCGCCTTGAGCTTGAAGGTATATGCCCGGTTCTTGCTGTCCGTTAGCGTGATCCGGCAATTGATGACGCTGTTCGACGTGTTGCTCAGCCCTTCGGGCACGACAAAGGTCGTGTAATACGACACGGTCGGCGCGTTGGCCGCGGTGACGCAGCGGCCATACTTGTCGAAGGTGATGCCGCCCTCATAGGACGATTTATAGCCAAAGGTGAACTTGACCTCTGGCGTGACATGGTTCGGGTTTGGCAAATTCTGTGGCCCGCCGACCGCGACGATCAACCCGGCGCCGTCGGTCTGCATGTTGCCAACCGCGTCGTCGACCGAATACGCGTAGGTATAGGGCGCATTCATGTATTCCTTACCATGCACCAGCCCAACGTAAGGATCAAATTGCCCGTAATCGGGTTTGGATGTGTCGGTCCATTGCCCGTACTGACTGTTCAGCACGTCGAACCAGTATTGCAGCTGGTCATATTCGGTTTTGACGTCGGCGTAATAATGCGGTGTCTTGGTCGGATCGGTATAGCCGGGCGTCTGCTCCAACAGATTGACAGTTGCCGCGCAGCCCGAATCCGCATTGAACGGGCCCCAACCATAGAGATGCGCCAGCATGACCTGATCGGTCAGCGTCACCGGCGGCGTCTTGCACTTCCACGTTTTCGTCCACGTGTCGCGAGCGGTTTTATAGACATTCGCATAATTGTCGTAATTTGCCTGCATCAACGCGGTGACATCCTTGATGCGGTCGCAAATATTGTATTTTTTGCCGCCGGTGGTGCAATCCTGCCACAACGCCTTCATCCGGATCAGCGGCGCCGATTCCGACGGGGCCGGCGAATAGTTGCTGGTATCATTGAAACTGTTGTAGTTCAGGAAGATTTCAAGAGCCGATGGGACCTTTCCCGGAACCGTGGCTTTGGGGTTGGTGGTGCTCGACTGATCGACATAAGACGGCCAGCCGCTGCCGAGGGACGAAGCCCGCCAATTGTCGAGTGCGGTGCTGACGGTCTCGATGCTGTCGGTCGAGCCGACCCAGCCGATTGCGCAACACGTGCCGTTCAAGGAGTTGCCATAGGGCTCGATCGCCCCCGGCATATAGGCGTAGTTGACGTTGGAAACATCGTAATCGACATTATCGGGGACCCATAGATAATACGTGTCATTACCACTGGCTCGTTGCGTATTTGCGGGGGCAGCCCCGAGGGTATATTCGACCAGTTGCTGGGGCTCCCAGTTCGCGATCGAATCAGGCGCAACAAAAAAATGCAGGCTGCAGCCAGTGCCGCAGGTCGGCGGGTTGCTCTGCGGTTTGATGCCTCGACCCTTGTTGTTGTCGGCGGCCCAGTGGCTCTGCAGGATGGTTGGCGGGGTGGTGCTGCTGCTCGGACCCCGGTAGATGTTGATGCCGCCGCCCTGCCACCAATCGATGAATTGGGCGGTCCCTTTCGGATTGATCTCCTTGACCAGCGGCGAATAGAACGGGAGCTTGATCGTCACCGAGCCGCCTTTTGGCGGGATGCCGTTCTCGCCGGCGGCGCAGCAATTGACATACATGCGATACTGGCTGGCCCGCGGGTAGGGAAAATTGTCGGTCGGCTCGATCTTGTTGTAGGGAATCTTGAAACACGCCTGCATCCATTGATCGGTGTCGCTCGGCGCGCCGGCAAACAGCACCGGATATATATTGAAGTTGCTGGAATTGTTGAAAATCTCGATCGTCATATTTGGTCCCGGACTGCCGTTCGTGCAGTCGATGACCTGCGCCGCGGCTCGGCTGCCGCCGCCAAACACCAGACAGGCGAGCGCCAAAAAACCCGCTAGCATCATCCGCTGCAATGTACGTGTCCGTTGCATTTTAACTCAATCCCGTTGATGGATCACGCTGTCCGGGCGACGAGCCGAGTATCCGATAACAGGTTTGGCGGCTCTTGGCAATCGTCAGTAGTGTCCGCATGCGAAATATTATAAAATTGGCGCCCGCGGACCGGAGCAGCCTCGCCTGATGCGATCGGAGCCAAGGATCGGCGAGCCGGAACCGGTGCTCGAGGCGAAGGTGCTCGAAGCGAGGGCAGAACCATTGCCCGGCAGGGCGTCCGCCCGGGGCGCCGATCGATGCCGCATGGGTGGTCTGTCGGCTCCGGCCTCAGTACGACCGCGGCATCCCCAGCACGTGCTGGCCGAGATAGGCGAGGATCAGATTGGTCGAGATCGGCGCGGTCTGGTAGAGCCGGGCCTCGCGCCATTTGCGCTCGATATCGTATTCCTTGGCAAAGGCGAAGCCGCCATAGGTCGCCATCGTCGCCTCGGCAGCGTGCCAGGTTGCCTCGGAGGCGAGCAATTTCGCCATGTTCGCGTCGGCGCCGCATTCTTCGCCGGCATCGAACAATGCCGCGGCGCGCCGGCAGATCATGTCGGCGGCTTCCAATTCGGCATAGGCGCGAGCCAGCGGAAACTGCACCCCCTGGTTCTGCCCGATCGGCCGGTCGAACACGACCCGCTCCTTGGCATAGTCGATCCCCTTTCTCAGGAGCCAACGGCCATCGCCGATGCATTCCTGGGCAACGAGGATGCGCTCCGCGTTCATGCCATCGAGAATGTAGCGAAACCCCCTGCCCTCCTCGCCGATCAGGCTGTCGGGCGGGATCTTCAGATTGTCGAAAAAAACTTCGGTCGTGTTGTGGTTGATCATCGCCTCGATCGGCCGGATCTCGACCCCTTTGCCGAGGTTCTCACGCAAATCGACCAGGAACACCGAGAGTCCGTCGGTGCGGCGCTTGACCTCGCTGACCGGGGTGGTACGCGCCAACAGCAGCATCAGGTCGGAGTGGCGCGCGCGCGAGGTCCACACCTTCTGGCCGTTGACGAGATAATGGTTGCCTTCGCGCACCGCGCGCGTCTTGAGCTTGGTCGTGTCGGAGCCGGTGGTCGGCTCGGTCACGCCAAAGGCCTGCAGGCGCAACTCGCCCGATGCGATCTTCGGCAGATAGCGCTCTTTCTGCTCGACGCTGCCGTGCCGCAGCAACGTGCCCATGATGTACATCTGGGCGTGGCCCTGGCTTGCGGTGCAGCCGGACGCGTTGATCTCTTCGAGGATCACAGCGGCGGCCCGCAATGGCAGGCCCGAACCGCCATATTCCTCCGGGATCAGCGAGGCGAGAAATCCGCCTTCAGTCAATTCGGTGATGAATTCGGTCGGGTAGGCCTGCTCGGCTTCGAGCCGGCGCCAATATTCCCCAGGATAGCCCTCGCAGATCTTGCGGATCGATTCACGCAGCTCGGGGTAGTCCTCGCCGAGCGTCACCATTGTCGCGGTGTCCGACACCGGAAGCTCCTTTTTCTCAGCGATGCGGTAGATAGGTCAACAGCACTCCGACCGCGGCAAGGGCGGCGGTGTCCGCGCCTGTCATCGCCGCCATCACGCCCCACATGTAAGCCCGGCTCGGCTTATCGGCGAGTCCCGCTCTGACGTCGGCGAACTCCGCCTTTGTCGCGAGATGCGGCAGGGTTGCTTCGATGCGCACCACGGCGAGTTCGATGCGGACAACGCTCTCCTCGATCCGGATCAGCCGTTGCTCGACTTGATCGAGTCGCTGTTCGACGCGATCGAGCCTAGCGTCGAAGCGATCGAGCCGGATCTCGAAATGTTCAATGCGGGCTTCGCTCATCTGTGCCGATCGGAGGCAGCGCCGGGGCGCACCCATCGTGTGGCCCCAGTATAGGAACGATGGCCGGCTGGGCGCGATGATAAACGGGAGCCCGTCACGGCATCACCCGGTCCGGGCGGAGCGGTATTCGCGGCGGACGATCTCCAACAGCTCCTCGGCCGAAGTCGAGGCGGCGCGGCTCTCGAAGGTCAGTTCCCCGTGCTGCATCAGGATCACCCGGTCGCAGATTTCCAAGGTCTGCGCGTAATTATGCGCGATCATCACGATCGCGATGTCGCCGCGTGCCTTGAGCCGCTCGATCAGCTCGATGATCAGCCGCGCCTCGCGTGCGCCCATCGCCGCCAGCGGCTCGTCGAGCAACAGGATGCGCGCCTGCGAATAGACCGCGCGGGCCACCGCGATCGCCTGGCGCTGCCCGCCCGACAGCGCACCCACTTCGAGTTCGACCGAGGGCACGTCGACACCGATTTCGGCCAGCGCCTCGGCCGCGCGCCGCCGCATCGCCCGATGATCCAACAGCTTGAGCGGCCCGCCCCACAGCAATTCGCGGTTCAGGAACATGTTGTGGTAGATGCTGAGCCCGTTGACGAGGGCAAGATCCTGATAGACGCATTCGATGCCGAGTGTTCTCGCGTCATCGACCGAGGCGAGCACGACCGGCCGGCCAGCGACAAACACCTGGCCGCCATCGGGCTGGTGATAGCCGGTCAGGATCTTGATCAGCGTCGATTTGCCGGCGCCGTTGTCGCCGAGAATGCCGAGCGTCTCGCCGTTCGCCACCTTGAGCGACACACCGGCGAGTGCCGTCACCCGGCCGAACACCTTGACCAGATTCTCGGCGCGGATCGCTTCGGTCCCGGCCCGGCTGGCAGCACCGTTCATTCGCGAACCCCGCCGCGCAGCCGCGCCAGATGGATGTTGGCAACCATCGCGATCAGGATCGCGGCGCCGATGATCGTGTCGAAGGTAAAGGCGTTGATGCCCTGCAAGGTGAACCCGTCCTGCAGCACGCCGAGCATGATGCCGCCGACCAGCCCGCCGACGATCGTGCCGGTGCCGCCGGCGATCGCGGTGCCGCCGATCACCCCCGAGGCAACCCCGAGGAACATGATGTTGCTGCCGCCGGCCAGCGGATCGGTCGAGCCGACACGGAACGCCTCCAATAGCCCGCTCAGCCCGCCCAATGTGCTGGTCAGCATGAAATTGCCGATCTTGATGCGGTTGATGGCGATGCCGGCCTCGGCCGCGGCGATGATATTGCCGCCGATCGCGATCGTGTGCAGGCCCCAGCGCGTATGGCGCAGCACGACATGCATGATGGCGACGATCACGACTGCCCAGATGATCTCCGAATAACCCCAGGCGCCCATGATCCCGTTCAACAGCGGACCGCCGGGGGTGTTGGCCGGAAAGCCGCGCGAGATCGTCAGCGTGACGCCGGTGATCAGGAACAGCATGCCGAGCGTGGTGATGAAGGACGGCACCCTGAGCCCGATCGTGATCAGCCCGATGACAAAGCCGATCAGCGCGCAGATGGCGAGTGCCGCGACGATCGCGGCGATGACCGGCAGCCCCACCGCCCGGGCGTGCTCCATCAGGAACGGAGCGAGCGCGAACACCTGGCCGACCGACAGATCGATCTCGCGGCAGATCAACAGCATGATCTCACCGCAGGCGATAATCACCGGGGCGGCGACGAACTGCGACACCGTCTGCAGATTGTCGTTGGTCAGGAAATTGGCGTTGGCCAGCTCGAAATAGATCACCAATGCCGCCGAGACGACAACGACGCTCGCCTCCGGCCGCAATACGAGGTCATGGAGCCGGGCGGCAATGCCGCGGCGCACCGCCGTAACCGGGCGGGCTCCGGGCGGTGCGGGGCTCATCCCCCGATCGGACCGCTGCGCGGCACGATCTGCGGCGTCGCGGCACTTCCTTCATAGCGCGTCTTGGTCTCGAGATAGGGCCCGACATTGTTCTTGGTGACGAATTTGAGCCCGGTGTTGATGTCGGCCGGGCCGACCAGCCCGCCCGAGACCTTGAACGCGAACATCTCCATGACCGTGTAAAAGCCCTGAAGATAGGGCTGCTGGTCGATCACGAAATCGAGAAAGCCGTCATGCACCGCCTGGAGCGAGCGCGGCAGCAGGTCGAAACCGCCGGCATGCACGCCCTTTTTGACAAGGTCGTATTGCCGCATGATCAGCCCGGTGTTCTGGGTATCGCCACCCCCGGTCCCGAACATGCCGCGGACATTCGGGTGGCCGAGGTAATAGGCGCGGATCTTCGACAAGGAGGCATTGACCGTCGGGTCGGTGGCGATCATCGTCGCCTCGATCTTGGCTCCCGATTTTTTGATCGCATCGATCGCGCCATCGACCCGCGGCTGCAGGTTGAGCTGGCCGGGGGTGGCAATGAACAGCGCCACCTCGCCCGAGCCGACCGATTTGACGATGCGATCGCCCATCATCTGCCCCGACAGGAACAGATCCTGGCCGATATAGGCGAGCCGCCGGTTGTCGCTGCCGCGCGGCGCATCGGCGTTGTAGCTGAACACCGGAATGCCGGCGTCAAGCGCGCGGCCGATCGGCCGGTCGAAGCCTTTCGGGTCGACGATGCAGACCGCGATCGCATCGGCCTTGCCGGCGATCGCGGTGTCCATCGCGTTGACCATCTGCGCCACATCGGAGGTTTCCGAGCCGGTCCACTGGTAGTCGCAGCCGAGGAGCGCGCAAGCGTCGTGGATGCCGTATTGGCACGGCACAAAAAACGCGTTGGTCGTGACATGGTTGACGAACACGAATTTCCAGCGCGGATGTGGCGGAAACGGCGCCTCGTCGGCCGCCGCCGCACCGCCCGCCGTGGCCATCATGGCCGCCGCCAGCGGTACTGCTGCCACCCCGCGCATCACGGCGCGGCGCGGCAATGCCGCTTCGAGCCTGGCCGCCACCCTCTCCACGATGTCGCGCTTGCGTCCCCCCATCGAGCGTCCTCCCGTTGGCGCTTATCGACGCGTTGGTCGCGCCGGCGCAGATCGCCGCGAAGATAGCCGGGCGGCACGGAATTACAATTCGGGACCAGCCTCGGTGAGCGACGATTTCGACCATCTGCTCGCGGAGATCCGCGGCTGCCGGGTCTGCGCGGCGCATTTGCCGCTTGGGCCGCGGCCGATCCTGCGCGGTCACCCGACGGCGCGGCTGCTGCTGGTCAGCCAGGCGCCGGGCATCCGGGCCCATCAGAGCGGGCTGTCGTTCGACGATCCGAGCGGCGAGCGCCTGCGCCTTTGGCTCGGGCTCGACCGCGCGCGCTTTTATGACGAGAGCCGGGTGGCGATCCTGCCGCTCGGCTTCTGCTATCCCGGGCGAGCCGACAGTGGCGGCGACCGGCCGCCGCGCGCCGAATGCGCACCGCTCTGGCACGCCCGGCTGCGGGCGTTGCTGCCGCAGGTCGAGCTGACGCTGCTGGTCGGCAATTACGCGATCCGCCATTATTTGCCGGTGACGCGAAACGCCTCGATGACCGCCGCCATTCGCCGCTGGCGCGAGTTTCTGCCGGAAATTTTTGTCCTGCCGCATCCGAGCTGGCGCGGCCCGCTGTGGCTGCGTGCCAATCCATGGTTCGCGGACGAAGCGCTGCCGGTGCTGCGCGCGCGGGTTGGCGAGGTGCTCAGCCCGACGCCTCGATGCGCGCCATGTCGGCGTCGCTAAAGCCGAAATGATGGCCGATCTCGTGGATCAGCACGTGCCGGACGAGGTGGGCGAGATCCTCGCCGGTCTCGCACCAGTAGTCGAGGATCGGCCGGCGATAGAGAAAGATCATGTCCATGTGGGGCAGCGGGTCGCTGACGCTCTTGTTCGGCATGGCAACGCCCCGATAGAGCCCGAGGATGTCGAACGGGCTGTCGAGACCCATTTCCCGCTCGGTCGCTTGGTCGGGAAACTCCTCGACACGGATCACCACCGCACCGAGATGGCGCCTCAGCCGGCGCGGGATCGTCGCCAGCGCCTGCCTTGCCAATCCCTCGATCTCGGCGAGCGACGGTGCCGCCCGGCCGCTCATCCCGGCACCTGGCGCTTGATTTCGGCCGGTCGATCGCGCACTTCCCTGTGCACCAACGCAGAAGGGAGAGCGGCATGGTCGAAAAACTGACGGGGGCGGCACGGCAGGCGGCGCTCAACGAACTTCAGGGCTGGGCCGAGGTGGCCGATCGCGATGCCATTCGCAAGGGCTATCATTTCCACAGCTTCTCGCAGGCCTGGGGTTTCATCTCACGAATCGCCCTCGTGGCCGAGAAGATGGATCACCATCCCGAGCTGTTCAACGTCTACAACCGGGTCGAGATCGTGCTGGCGACCCATGATTGCGACGGGGTGAGCGAGCGCGATATCCAGCTTGCCCGCGCCATCGACGCGATCGCTCCCGAGCACGCGGCGCGCCCGCCGGCGGCCTGAGCCGGCCTGCGCCGATCCGCCGGCCTGCGCCGATCCGCGCCGGCCTGCGCCGATCCGCGGTGTCCGGTTCGCTTTGCCCCGTCCGCCGCGGCGGGGCGTGGGGTCGGCGGTCCCTTTAGGGCATCGGCACGGTCAGCACCAGCGTCGCCATCTCCTGGCCGGGGTTTTCCCGGCCGAGCCCGGCATTCGACATGTGGTAGAAGCCGATCCCGATGCGACGCTGATCGGCAAACCGGTAATCGAGCTCGGCGCCGCTGCGGAACTCCCACCAGTAGCCGAGATCGAGGCCCTGGCCGTGATCGAAATAGCCGGCGGCAGCACTCGGCGTCAGCACGATGTGATCGGGGAAATTGATGTCGAAACCGATGCCGAGATAGCCGTAAAAGGCGCCCTGGCCGGTGCCCATGACCCCGACAAATGGCGACAGCAGCCACAGGACGTCGCCAAACCGGTATTCGCCCTCGATCAGCCCGACCCGGTCGGCGTCCGGCTTTTTGCTGTCGGGCAGGATGTCGAAGATGCCGCCGCCGAGCGCCACCCGCGGCGGATCGCCGGGCGAGCCGAAGGTGATCTGAGCCGTGGCCGGGCGGGCCGCCAGCACGCCGACAATCAGGATCGCGGCCATCGGCGCGCGGGTCGCCGCTCGTGCAATCTTCACATTGGGCTCCTGACCACTTGCGCTGGAGCGGCAAATTCGCCGGGCATTCTAGGGGACCGCCCGGCCCGGGCAATCAAAACCGATGTCGCGGCCGCGATTTGCCACCGTGCCCGCCACCGACGTAGCCCCTGCCGCGATAGGGTCAGCGTCGCGGTCGGGCCAGCGTCACGGGTGAGGCCAGCGTCACGCTGGGATCGGCACCGGGCACGCCCGGCAGCCGCCCGACCCCGGGAGTAGGTGCCGGACCCGGTTACCAGCGGGCGCGGTGCAGCATGCGGTCGGCCGCCAGGACCAGCTGCTCGCGAATCCCGGGCTCCATCGCCGAATGGCCGGCATCGGGGACGATCCGGTATTCCGCCTCGGGCCAGGCACGGGCCAGCGTGTCGGCGCTGCCGATCGGGCACACCATGTCGTAGCGGCCCTGGACGATCACCCCGGGCAGCGCCCGGATCTGGCCGATCCTGGCGATCAGGTCGCGCGCGCCCTCGAACAGGTGGTGGCGGAAGAAATGGGCTTCGATCCGCGCCAGGCCGAGCGCCAGCCGGTCCTCGCCAAACGCGGATATGGTTTCGGGGTTTGGCAACAAGGTCGAGCAGGCGCCCTCATAGGTGCTCCAGGCGCGGGCTGCCGGCATGTGGACCGCCGGCTCGGGGTCGAGCAGGCGCCGGTAGTAGGCACCGAGCAGATCACCGCGTTCGCTGGCGGGCAGAAAGCCGGCGAAAGCGCGCCATGCCTCGGGAAAGATGCGGCGCACGCCATACAGAAACCATGCGATTTCCTCGGCCCGGCACAGAAAGATCCCGCGCAGGATAAGCCCGGCACAGCGCTCGGGATGGGTGGTCGCGTAGTCGAGCGCCAGGGTCGAACCCCACGAGCCGCCAAACACCAGCCAGCGCTCGATGCGGAGTTCGCGACGCAATCGCTCGATATCGGCGACGAGATGTGCCGGAGAATTGTCGATGGTCTCCCCGAGCGGCAGCGAGCGGCCGGCGCCACGCTGATCGAAAATCACGATCCGCCAGTTTTCGGGATCGAAAAAGCGGCGATGCACCGCGGTCGCCCCGGCACCGGGTCCGCCATGCAGAAACAGCGCCGGCACGCCGCGTGGGTTGCCCGACTCCTCCCAGTACATCGTGTGGCGCGGATCGAGGCTGAGACTCCCGGTCCGATACGGTTCGATCGGCGGAAAGAGGTCGCGGCGGTTGGACATCGCGGCGAGTGTAAGAGGCGCCGCCGGGAATCCATAGGGCCTAAAACGCCTTCATGCCGGCTCGACGCCAACGCGCGCGCTGGCGATGCGCCGATCGACCGCGGCGGCGGGTGTGAGCTCAGCGCAGCGCTGCCACCGCGGTGCCGCCGGCAGCGTTGGCGATGTCGATCTCCTTGGCGAGCTTGTTCGCCATCGCATCGGCAAAGGAGTTGAAATCCTTGACCACGAGCAGAAACGCATTGGGCCCGCCGATCACGTTCTGGCGATAGTAGTTGGGCAGCCCACCGGGCGGATGGGTGTGCGCCGAATAGGCGAAGCTCGCCTGCTCGTTGATGATCGCCAGCCCGTTGATGGTGATGCCGGCGGCGACCGCGTCGTCGCGCGCTTCGGCAAGCGGCCGGCCGGCATTGCTGTTGCCGTCGCCGGAGACATCGATGATGCGGTGCAGTGTCGATCCCCATTTCGCCTTGCCGAAATAGGCTCTGGCGAAATCGATCGCGGCGCTGATCGAGGTGCGGCCGGTGAAGGATCGCGGCGCCTTGCGGATCACCGCCGCGGCATCGCCGCCATCTTCGGCGTCGCGGATCTCGGTCCAGCCGAGCACGACCCGCTGTTCGTTCTCACCGGACCATTCGATAAAGCAGACGCCGATCGCCCCATCCTTGGTCCGGTGAATCGCCTTGAGGACGCGCGGATCGGTCAGAGCCGCGGCGTAGCCCCTGCGTTGCAGCTCGAACTCGCCATCGTCGATGCTGCGCGACACATCGGCGGCGAGGACGATCTCTACATCGATGCCGGTCGTGCCGATGCCGGCCGGATTGACGCCGGCTGCCTGGGCCGCCCCGGTCGGCGACAGCACCAGCACGGCGATGATGGCCATCGGCGCGCACTTCATCGGGGCTTCTCCCGCTCGAAGGACGGCCGAGGATAAGCCCACATTCGGTGCCGCTGAAGCGCGATGCGCGCCTGTGCGCAACGGCGCCACCGCGGCATTCGCTGCGTGCGCCCTGCGGTTTCGGTGCTTGCCGATAACAAACGTTATAACATAACATAAAATGATCAAAAAGCGGTGCCGCGGGCGGCGCCCGACAAAGCGGAGATTCCTGAGAGTGATGCGCAGCGTTGGCCGGGCGTGGCACGCATCCGCGCCCCTGTTGCTGGTGTTTGGTGCGGCCGCGGCTGGAAACAGCACGTCGGCGCTGGCCGATCCGGTTTCGTTGGCGGGCTTGCCGGCCGGCCTCGTCGGCGGCGCGACGCCTGACGCCGTGACCACCCCTCAGCCGCCAGCCCAATCCGTGACGGCACAGCCCGTGGCGGCCGCTCCGGTCCCAGCTCCGGCCGCCGGTGCCAACGCCGCGGCGAGCGCCGACCAGCAGACCACCCTTTCGCTCAACCTCAATGTCGTCGCCGCGCAGCTGAACCAGGCACGCATCAATATCGAGCCGCAGCTCGGCGCCTCGACCTATCGGCTGACACCGGGCGCCATAGAGAACCTGCCCGGCGCACAGAACACGCCGATCGACAACGCCATCTTGCAGATGCCCGGCGTCGACCAGGACAATCTCGCCAATGGCGGTCTCCATATCCGCAATGAGCACCTGAACGTCCAGTATCGCATCGACGGCGTCATCATTCCGGATGGGGTCAGCTTTTTCGGACAGGATCTAAGCCTGCGCTTTGTCAACTCGATGACCCTGATTACCGGCGCGTTGCCGGCTGAATACGGGCTGCGCACCACCGGCATCATCGACATCGAAAGCAAGAGCGGCCTGTTCAACCAGGGCGGCTCGGTCGAGATGTATGGTGGAAGCTATGGCACTCTCAACCCGAGCTTCGAAGCCGGCGGCTCGGTCGCCGGCTACAACTATTTTGTCACCGGCAGCTATCTTCAGAGCAACAACGGAATCAACGACGTCACGCCGAAATACAACCAGATCCACGATTTTACCCAACAAACTCATGATTTTGCCTATATCGACAAGATCCTTGATCCGAACGACCGGGTCAGCGTCATGTTCGGTGAGTTCAATGGCCTGTTCCAAATCCCGAACAATCCGGGCCAACCGACTTTTTCCGGCATCAGCGCGATCAACGGCATCCCGATCACCGCGTTCAACTCGGCCAACCTTGACGAGCTGCAAACCGAGGGCAGCCAGTTCGGCGCTGTTTCGTTTCTGCATTCCGCGGGTGATCTCGATTTCCAGATTTCGGCAATCTCCAAATACAGCTTTCTGCAATACTTTCCGGACACTGGGCTGGGCGACCTCGCCTTCAACGGCATCAGCGAGAATGCAGCGCGCACCAGCTGGGCCAACAACCTTCAGGCAGAGGGTACCTACCGGCTGAACCCGCTGCATACGCTGCGCGGCGGAATCCTGGTCAGCGGCGAGCATGTGACGGCGAAGGCGACATCGGACGTGCTCGCTCAGACCGGCACCGACAGTTTCGGCAACCCGATCTTCGCCACCACGACCACCACGATCGGCGCCAACAGCGAAAAAAGCAGCTTTACCTACAGCGCCTATCTGCAAGACGAGTGGAAAGTCTTGCCGACGGTGACCGTCAACTACGGTGCCCGCTTTGATGTCGTCAACGGTTATACGATGGGCAGCCAGCTCAGCCCGCGTCTCAACATGGTGTGGCAAGCGACGCCGACGACGACCGTCCATGTCGGCTATGCGCGCTATTTCACGCCGCCGCCGCAGGAGCTGGTCTCGACCGAGGATGTGGCGCTTTACGCCAACACTAGCGCTGCTCCTGCGGTCACGCAAAACGCGCCGATCAAGAACGAGAGCGCCGAATATTTTGATGCCGGGGTCAAGCAGCGCCTGCTGCCCGGCCTCGTGACGGGTGTCGATCTCTATTATAAATACGCGCACAACCTGCTCGACGAAGGCCAGTTCGGGGCGCCGATCATCCTCACCCCGTTCAATTATCGGCTCGGCATCAACAAGGGGGTCGAGCTGACCACCGACTATACCGTCGGCAATTTCAGCTTTTATGGCAACCTGGCGATTGCTAACCAGCTGGCGAAGGGCATCGATTCGGCGCAGTTCAATTTCGCTCCGGAAGACTTGGTGTCGGCAGACAGCATGTTCGTCAATACCGATCACAGCCAGCTGAAGACCGAATCGGCCGGGGTCGCGTATCTGTGGCACGGCACCAGATTCACCGCCGACCTCGTCGCCGGCTCCGGCCTGCGCACCGTGCCGCCCAACGACCTGCAATATAACGGCGGGACGGTGCCCTCCTATCAACAGGTCAATCTCGGGATATCCCATGTTTTTTCGGCACCGGGCGGACCCGTCACATTGCGCCTCGCCGTCGTCAACCTGCTCGACAGGATTTATCTGCTGCGTAGCATGAGTGGTATCGGCGAATTCTCGAACCAGTTTGGGCCGCGGCGCTCGGTCTATGTCGGTCTCAAAAAGGACTTCTGATGTGCGGACCGCAAACGCCCAGGTTCGCGTCGCGCCATGGCAATCCGGCGACGGATCGGGCCATCGATGTCGGTTTCATCACATTGCCATGATGGCTGCCACATGTTCGGCAATCTTTGCATCACGCTCGGAGCACCGAGGCCGAATTTGCTCCGTTCGCGCCTGATAGACCGCAGAGGCCCTCCGTGACCGATCCCGCTGCATCGCTCTCGGTCGTCAGCCTGTTCGGGCATGCCGACATCATCGTCAAGGGTGTGCTGCTGCTGCTGCTCGCGGCCTCGGTGTGGAGCTGGGCGATCATCATCGATAAATCGTGGCGGCTGGGGACGGTGAGGCGGGCGACCGAGGCGCATGAGAGCCGGGTCGCGAGCGCGCATTCGGCAGCCGAGCTGGCGGCGACGCCGGGCCGGCGTGACGGCACCGATCCGGCCGGTCTGCTGCTGGCCGCGGGCTGGGCCGAGAGCCGGCAGGCGGAAAGCTCCGCGGCGGAAACCGTGGGCGAGCGGCGCGAGCGGATCGAACGCGCGATGCGACTTGTGCTGAGCGCCGAGCTGCGCCGCCTCGAGGCGCGCCTGCCGTTTCTCGCCACCCTCGGCTCAGCGGCGCCGTTCATCGGCCTGTTCGGCACGGTCTGGGGGATCATGCGCAGCTTTGCCGGCATCGCCGCGGCCAACAATACGAGCCTCGCGGTGGTGGCGCCGGGGATCGCCGAGGCCCTGTCCGCGACCGCGATGGGGCTCGTCGCGGCGATCCCGGCGGTGGTCGCCTACAACAAGTTCGCGGTCGACCTCGGCCGCCTCGCCGGGCGCATGCAGGGGCTGATCGGGCGCTCGCTCGGCCTGTTTGCCAGAAATTCGCCGGAGGGATGAGGATGGCGATGTCGCGGCCCCGCGCGGGCGACTCCGACGACGAGCGCTATGCGCCGCTGGCCGAGATCAACGTGACGCCGATGGTCGATGTCATGCTCGTGCTGCTGGTCATCTTCATGATCGCGGCACCGCTTCTGGTGGTCGGCGTGCCGCTCGACCTGCCGAAGACGCGCGCGGCGGCGATCGTGGCGCCAAAGCAGCCGATCATCGTCAGCCTCGACCGCCAGGGGCAGACCTTTATCGGCAATGACGCGGTTCGGCCCGGCGAGCTCGAGGCCAAGCTCGCAGCACTCGCCGCCAAGGATCCGGCCCGGCTCGTCTATGTCCGGGGAGATCGGGCGATCACCTATGCGCGGCTGATGGGTGTGTTGGCCGAGGTCAACCGTGCCGGCTTTGCCAAGGTTACCCTGGTCGCCGCCGCATCCGGGACGCAGTGACCGGCTTCAGGGTTCCGCTCGCGCTGTCGCTGGCGGCGCATGCCGTCGTGCTGATGCTGCTGATGCTGATGCCGGCGTCGCCGCCACCCCCGCCATCACCGATCCCCACCGGTATCGAGGTCGCAATTGCACCGGCGCTGCCACCGCCTCAACCGAAGCCGCCGCCGCCAGTTACACCCCCGCCCCCGCCGCCGCCGCCACCCATCGCCGCACCACCGCCACCGGTCGCGATCACCCAGCCGCCGCCACCTCCGTCTCCAGTCGCGACTACCCCGCCGCCCCCACCGCCAAAGCCGCCGGTGCCGCCGCAACCGGTGCGCATGCCGCGCCGGATCGAGCGTCCGCAACCCGAGCCGGCATCCATCCCGCCGCCGCCGCCCGCAGCGCCGCCACGGACCGCGTTCGTGCCGCCGGCGCCGGTGCGCGCTCCCGCGCCCGCTTCCGCGCCCGCTCCCGCAAAGTCGATCACCCCCAGCTATCGCGCGCAACTGAGCGAATGGCTCGAAACCCACAAGCGCTATCCCGAAACCGCGCGTGCGCAAGGGGAGCAGGGGCGCGCGGTACTGCGCTTCGTCGTCGAGCGCAGCGGCCGGGTGGCGCAGTACGCGATCGTCAAGAGCACCGGCTACGCCGATCTCGACGCCGCCGTCACTCACATGATGCAGGGCGCGGTTCTTCCACCCTTCCCGCCCGGCATGGACGAGCCCAGCATCGAAGTCTCGGTGGCGATCCGCTTCAGCCTAGGCGGATGAGGGTGCGGGCCCTAGAGATTGGCATCGATCGTCGCTCCCGGAGCGACATAGGCGCGGTCCCAAGGCGACCACTCGCCGGCGACCGGCTGGTCGGGATCGCGATCGCGCCGCCAACAGATCTCGGTGCCGGGCGGGACATCGATGAACTTTGTCGCGTCGTTCGGCAGCACGAATTCGAGGGTCGAGACATAGCCCTGCCCGCGTGCGGCGCAATCGGGATTGGCGGTGATCACGGCCTCGACATTGATCGCGCCAAAATGCGGGTTGCTCAGCAACAGGGTGCCGGGCTGCACCGGCTGCGCCGCACAGGCGGCGACACACAAAAGCACGACTACCAGCAATGTCGATCGCACGGAATTCGCTCTCTCGGACGGCGGGGTGACAGCGCGAGCGGCGCGCCGCGACCGACGGGCCACGCATCGTCATAGGGGCGGGCGGCAGAAGCTTTGCCCGCCCTTTCCGACAAATGTCATTCGGCGGCCGACATCTTCTACCCAAACGCAACCGGCAGCACAATTCGCCGCCGGCGCCGCCGCTTCGCCTCAGTCGGGCGGAGCGGGAGCCGCAAGCCCGTCAGACGCCGCCGAGATACTCCCTGGTCCAGCGCTGATAGTCGTCGGCGCGGGTCACCTTGCGCATCAGCTCGGGCGACGCGATGCCGGTGAGATCGCCGGGCCTGGTGCCCTCGCGCAGTGCCTTCAACGTGTTGTAGACCGCCTGCACCGCTGCCGAGAACGGCGCGTGGGTCTGCAACGCCACCCGCACCCGGTGCGCCGCCAGCCATCCGAGATCGCCGAGCTGGCCGCTGCCGCCGCCGAGGATCAGCGGGATCCTGATCGCCGACGACACCACCTCGACCGCCTCGACGGTCACCCCGCCGGCAAGAAACACCGCGTCCACCCCGGCCGCCTCGTAGGCCCTGGCCCGCTTGACCGCCTCATCGACATTGGCGATCGCGAGCGCACTGGTGCGCCCGGCGATGACGAGCTTCGGGTCCTGGCGCGCCGACAACGCCGCCTTCATCTTGCCGACGCCTTCCTCGACCGAACTCAGGCTCGGCTTGCCGTCGGTGCCGAAGGGTCGCGGCAGCACCGTGTCCTCGATCGACATTGCACAGATGCCGGCGGTCTCCAGCTCCTCGACAGTGCGGCGCACATTGAGCGCGTTGCCGTAGCCGTGATCGGCATCGACCAGCAACGCCAGATTGCCGGCGCGGCAGATGCGGTTGGCCTGGGCGGCGAATTCGCTCAGGGTCAGCACCACCAGATCGGGCGCGCCGAGCACCGACATCGAGCCGATCGACCCCGAGAACATGCCGACCTCAAAGCCCAGATCCTCGGCGATGCGCGCCGAGATCGCGTCGTATACCGATCCCGGATGCACGCAGCGGTTGCCAGAAAAGAGCGCGCGAAAGCGCTCGCGCCGTTCGGTCCAGTTCATCGTGGAACGTCCTCGAAGGTTAATCGGATGTTTCCCGCGGCGCTCAGCTTACCATGGCGCCGCCGGCGGCATAGAGGGATCAGATCATGGCGAAGCGGATTGCGGTCATTGGTGCGGGGGCGATCGGCGGCTATACCGGCGGCCAGCTCGCGCATAACGGGTTCGATGTGACCCTGGTCGATCCGTGGCCCGAGCATATCGAGGCGATCCGCCGCGACGGACTGGCGATCGAGGGCGTGACGCAGGAGGAGTTCGTCATCGCCCACCCGGCGACGCTGCACCTGACCGAATTGCAGCACCTGGCCAAGGAAAAGCCGATCGATATCGCGATGGTCGCAGTCAAATCCTACGACACCGAATGGGCGGCGGCACTGATCGGGCAATACCTGGCGCCCGACGGCTATATCGTCTCACTGCAGAACTGCATGAACGAGGAACGGATCGCCGGGGTCGTCGGCTGGGACAAGATCCACCATGCGCCGAGCGCAAGCTGAACGACCTGGCCGACGATCACGGCCGCCGATAGCCATAGACACCCGACCGCTTCGGCGGCATCGGCACGCAATGCCCGGCTGCCGAGCGCTTGGGCGAGGGCGCGCTTCTGCCGCGCCAGCCACAGCATGATCGGGATCGCCAGCAATGTCACTGTCAGCCCGGGCGCGGAAAAGGCTTGCCCTGCTCCGCGCCACAAGCTCAATGCGGCGGCCGCCACGACATAAAGGGCGAGGATGAGCAGCAGGCCGCCGGCGATCCGGCGCGCCGCCAGTTCGGCGCTGTCGGAAGCCCCCCGGCCGTGGCGCCGCTCGCGCTCGAGCCGCCAGAGCAGCACGCCGGCGGAGGCGAGTTCGATGACGCTGTCGAGGCCGAACGCGGTCAAGCTGAGGCTGTGCGCCGCCATCCCCGACCAGATCGCGACCACGGCTTCCACGAGGATCCAGCCGAGCGTTAGCGATTCCAGCCGGAGGGCCCGACGGATCATCAGCACGTGTTGCTGGCCGACCTCCGCCAAATCTCCGCGCTACCAGGTGATGGTCAGCCTGCCGTCGCGCATTTCGTAGCTGTGCAGCCGGTCGAGAAAGCTCATGCCGAGCAGCGACACGTCGAGATGCTCGATGACGGCGGCCGGAACATCGTCGAGCGATAGCTGGCCGATGCGGATCTCGCGCAGCGTCACCGGGGCCATCGGGACGACGCCGCCCGCGGTGCTGGCGCGGCGGTCGAACTGCAATGCGCCGGGGTCGATGCCGGCGGCCCGCGCATCCCGCGGGGTCAGGGTCACCAGGCTCGCCCCGGTATCGACCAGCATGTGCAGCGGCGCGCCATCGACGATCGCCTCGATCACCACATGGCCGGCCCGGTCGCTGGGATAAACCAACGTGTTGTAGGCTGGGCCGGACCGCGCATCGGATGGCAGCGGCGTCGACCCGACAATCCTGCTTCCCGTCTCACGCGCCGGCAGCCCGCCGACGCGGTCGATGATCGCGACGCAGGTCACTGCCAGCCCGCACCACACCAACAGCCAACGCAGCGCCCAGCCGATCATCCCGCCGCCCGAGTGAGCCGGGGGATCGTCCCTGGAATGTCTTAACGGCCAATGAAGCCTCGCCGATATCTTCGGCTGGCTAGTCCGCGGCTTCGGGGGCATCGGGATGGCGGCTGGCGGACCAGCGTCGCGGCCCCGGTCGCCGCAAATCCGATTCCAGGCCCCAGCAATCCCAGCCCGTGCGGGACGAGCGCGCGAACAGCTCCAGATAGGGCCCGTCGCACAATGCCTCGATGCGGGCATAGGCCTCATCGGGCTTGCGGCTGTGCTCGCGGCGAGGCGAGACGATCAGCTTTCTCACATCGGCGCGGCGACGCTTCGGGTGGCCGCGCGTCGCCAACAGGCACAGCTCCGGGTTGGCCCGCGTCCAGAAGCCGAGGCCGGTGAACAGGCTGGCCTCGGTATAAGCCACCGGGTCTGCCGACTTGTTCAGCTTTGCCCAGTAAAAGCCGACAGTCTTGTAGGTGAAGCCCCAGGCGCCGATCACCTCGAATGCGGTCGGCAGCAGCGGGTCGGTGATCCACAGCAAGAGAACGCAATCATCCGCTGCGCATTCCGCCACCGGCAACGCCTTGATGTCGGCGAGCGACATGCAGTCGTACCAGGCTTCGGCGCTGCGACCCTTGCCCTTGCGCGAATACGTCGCAAAAGTCCAAGGCGGGTCGGCATAGATGACGCGGTAATGGTTCGCGCGCTGTGATACGGTCATCTGCTCCCCCAAGCGCTGACCTCGGACATGCTCGATGACCGCGTGCGGGGCGTCAATCACGGTTTTGGCCGCCCGCTCAGCTTTCCTTGTCGCCATCCTCCGGGGGTTCGTCGGTTTCGATCCGGTAGGTGCCTTTGAGCCAGCGGCCGAGATCGATCTGGGCGCAGCGGGCCGAGCAGAACGGGCGGTGAGCCTGGATCGCCGGCTTGCCGCAGATCGGGCAGGGTCGCGGCGGCGGGGGGAGCGAATCGGCGGTCATCACCCAACCGATATGGTTACAGCGAGACGATCTGGAACTGCGCGCTATCGAGCTGCGGATCGGCGAGGACGGCGACCTCGCGCCCGAGCCTCTGTTCGAGACCGCGCCGCCCCTCTGCCGCCGGGCCCGCCAGCGCCGCCGCTACCAGGGGTGCGACAATCAGCCGCCAGCGCTGCCCCGGCTGCGCCCGGTCGGCGCGGTGCAGCGCGCGCAGCGCCGCAAAGGCCACAGTGACCGGCGTCTTGACCAGCGCGCCGCCGGCCGCGGGTTCGAGCAGCGCTTCGCCGAGCGGACGCAGCCGGCGCGGTCGTACCAGCTCGAAATGGCCGAGCCTGGTCCAGCCGAGGAGCTGCGGCTTTGCCGGATCGCCGGCGAGCGCGCGGCCGAGCCTGCCCGCCACCCGCTCGCGCGCCCGGCGGTCGTCGAGACCGGCAAAATCGACGACGATGCCGCCACCCAGCTGACGCAGCCGCAGCTGTCGGGCGACGAGACGAGTGGCGGCGAGATCGACCGTGAGCGCTGATTGCGCCGGGGAACCCGATTCGGGCGTGCCGCTGTCGACATCGATCATCATCGCCGCCGCCGTCGCCGTGAAATGCACCGATCCCCCGCCCGGCAATGCCAGGCTCGGCGCCAGCGCCTCGTCGAACAGCGCATTGAGATCGACCGGCCACCGCGTTTCGGGCTGGTGCCCGATTTCGGTATCCGGAAATGCGGTGCGAAGTGCCGGGATCACCGCCGGCTCGTCGACGGCGATCGCATCCACCGCCGCCATTGCTGCGGCAAGAGCGGCGGCAAAGCCGGCCGGCGGGTGAAGGCGCGCCGGCGGATCGCGGCGGGCGGCATGGCCGGAGATGATTTCGGCCACGCTCGCAGGCAGTTCGAGACCGGTCGTCAGCCGCACCGCCTTGCCGCCCTGCGCCTCGCGGCGGATCTGCACGACGACCCGCTCGCCTTCGTCAAGCCGCCGCCCACGCGGCAGGACCGCGCTCTGCGGCAGAAAGCCGAGCCGCTCGCCGCCGATCTCGACCCAGGCCGCGCCGAGCGCCGGCAAAAGCCGCCGGACCCGACCGAGATGGATGCTGCCCGCCTCGTAGCCATCGCCGCGCTCGATCCGCAATTCGACCGCGATACCATCTTCGAGGAGTGCTGCCTGCCATTCGCCGGGGCCGGCGGCGATGATCAATTCGCGGCGCATTGCGAGCGATAGCCGCGGCCGGCCAGCAGCTGCGCGGTCTCGAACAACGGCAATCCGACGACATTGGAATAGGAGCCAGAGATGAAGCGGATCAACGCCGCAGCGCGGCCCTGGATCGCGTAGCCGCCGGCCTTGCCGCGCCATTCGCCGCTTGCCAGATATGCGGCGATCTCGTCCCGGCTCAGGCGCTTGAACCCGACCCGGCTGTCGACCCGGCGCAATGCCAGCCGCCCGTCCGGGCAGCCGAGCGCGACCCCGGAATGGACGCGATGGCGCCGGCCCGACAACAGTTCGAGGCAATGGCGGGCGCTGGCCTCGTCCTCGGGCTTTGGCAGGATGCGCCGGCCGCAAGCGACGACAGTGTCGGCGGCCAGGACATAGGCGTCGGGATGGCGCGACAACACCGTGCGCAGCTTCTCGTTGGCGAGCCGCAGCGCATGTGCCGGCGGAGTTTCGTCGCGCAGCGGGGTTTCGTCGATCGCGGCCGGGTCGACCCGGTCGGGCACGACCCCGATCTGCCGCAGCAGTTCAAGCCGGCGCGGCGAGGCCGAAGCCAGCACCAGCACGGAGGCCATGGCGACTCCTACCCGCGCAAATGCAGCACGCAGATCAGCGTGAACAGACGCCGCGCGGTCGCATGGTCGATTGCCACCTTGCCGGCCAGCCGTTCGATCAGCAGCGCCGAGCCTTCGTCATGCAGCGACCGGCGGCCCATGTCGATCGCCTCGATCTGGGCCAGCCGCGAGGCATGGACCGCAGCGTAATAGCTCTCGCAGACCATGAAATAGTCTTTGACGATGCCGCGGAACGGGGCGAGCGGCAGCACGATCGTCTCCACCGACCTGTCCGACCGCGAGCGGATATCGAGGTTGAGCCGGTTTTCGGCGATCGCCAGATGGAGGTCGAACGGCCCCTGGCGTCCTGATACCGGGACGAAGGTGTTTTCTTCGAGCAGATCGGCGATCGCCGTCGCCCGTTCGTGCTCGATATCGGCGCTGCGGCTGACCACGCTGTCCTCATCGAGCGTGATGTTGACGATATGGCAGCCGGCTCGGGCATCGCCTGCCATTTTCCCGGTGCCGGCAGTGGTCATCGCGCCCTGTGCCGGTCGAGCCGGACCGACAGCGACTGCGCGTGGGCGTCGAGCCCTTCGGCCTCGGCAAGCTGGATCGCCGCCGGCGCCAGCGCAGCAAAGCCCGCCGCCTCGCAGCGCACCAGCGATGTCCGTTTCATGAAATCGAGAACACCGAGACCCGAGGCAAAGCGTGCGCTGCGCGCGGTCGGCAACACGTGATTGGGTCCGGCGATGTAGTCGCCGATCGCCTCGGGGGTCCAGCGGCCGAGAAAGATCGCACCGGCATGCCGAACCTCTTCGGCCAGCCGATCGGCGGCATCAAGTGCGAGTTCGAGATGCTCCGGAGCTAGCCGGTCGATCAGCGGCGGCGCATCGCGCCAATCGGCAACGAGCAGGATCGCGCCATTCTCCCGCCAGCTGGCGCCGGCGATTTCGGCTCGTGGCAACAGCGCGAGCCGGCGCTCGACCGCCGCCTCGACCGCCGCCGCAAACCCGCTATCGTCGGTGATCAGGATCGCCTGCGCCGAGCGGTCGTGCTCGGCCTGGGACAAGAGATCGGCGGCGATCCATTCAGGATCGTTGCCGGCATCGGCGGCGACCAGGATTTCCGAGGGCCCGGCGATCATGTCGATGCCGACCCGGCCGAACACGCGCCGCTTGGCCGCCGCGACATAGGCGTTGCCCGGGCCGACGATCTTGTCGACCGCACGGATCGTCGCCGTGCCATAGGCGAGTGCAGCGACCGCCTGGGCGCCGCCGACCCGGTAGATTTCGTCGATGCCGACAAGTTCGGCCGCTGCCAGCACCAGCGGGCTCAGCGCACCGCCCGGCGCCGGCACGGTCATGACCAGCCGCTCGACACCGGCGACCTTTGCCGGGATCGCGTTCATCAGCACCGAGGACGGATAGGACGCGGTACCGCCCGGCACGTAGAGCCCGGCGGCGGCGACCGGGCGCCAGCGCGCGCCGAGCCGCAGTCCGAGCGAGTCGGTGTAATCGAGCGCCGCCGGCAGCTGGCGGCGATGGAAGCTCTCGATCCGCTCCGCCGCCTGGCGCAGCGCCGCCACCGTCTCGGCCGGTACCGTCGCCGCGGCCGCGGCGATCTCGGCTTGCGACAGGCGCAGCTCGCTGGCCTCGAGGCCGATCCCGTCAAAGCGCCGCGTATAGTCGAGCAGCGCCGCATCGCCGCGATGTGCGACATCCTCGATGATCGCGGCAACCGCGGCATCGACATCGGCAGCGATCTCGCGCTTGGCCTCGACCAGCCGGTCGAACGCTGCGGCAAAATCCGGGTCGCGGGTCGACAGCCTAGCCGGCACCGGCACCTCCATGAAACGCATCGACGGCGGCCCGGAAACGCTCGATCCAGCCGCCGATCTCCTCCGGCCGGGTTTTCAGCGCCGGACGATTGACGATCAGCCGGGAGCTGACCTCGGCGATGCGTTCGGTCTCGACCAGCCCGTTCGCCTTCAGCGTCGCCCCGGTCTGCACCAGGTCGACAATGTGCCGGCACAAGCCGAGCCGGGGGGCGAGCTCGATAGCACCATTGAGCTTGATGCATTCCGCCTGGACGCCCTGCGCGGCGAAATGGCGGCGCGTGATCTCGGGGTATTTGGTTGCGACCCGAATATGGCTCGCGCGCTGCCCATCTTCGCGCGCCACCCAATCGGCGGTCGCGGCGACGGCGATCCGGCAATAGCCGATTTCGAGATCGAGCGGGGCATAGATCTCCGAATAGTCGAATTCCATCAGCACGTCGTTGCCGGCCACGCCGAGCTGTGCCGCGCCGAACGCGACAAATGTGGCAGCGTCGAAACTGCGCACCCGGATCAGGTCGAGGCCAGGATCGCTGGTGGCAAATCGCAGCCGGCGCGACGCCGGGTCGGCAAATTCCGGCTCAGGCTCGACCCCCATGGCGTGCAGCAGCGGCATCACCTCGGAGAGGATCCGGCCATTGGGCAGCGCCAGAATCAGGCGATCTTCAAAAGCGGCGGTCATTGGTGGCGGTCCTCATCGTGCCGCGGGTGCCACCGGGTCGGCCAGGGCTCGCCCAGATCCCTGGCGCGGCAGCGCACGCGAGCGGCATCGAGCCGGATCGTAGCGTCACCCGAGAATTCGAGGCGGATCGCGATGCCGCCCGGCGTGTGCGCTTCGGCACGAATCGCCAGCAACGCCAGGATCCGCTCCTCGTCGCTGCGCCGAAACCCGCGATAGGCGACAGCAGAAACGTCGGCGAACGAGACCGCGCACAGCACGCGCTGGCGCTCGTTAATGCCGGCCTCCTGCGGGATCCGCCGCTCCCAGCGAAACCGGTTGGCGACGAACACGAACAGCTGCTCGTCGGGGACATAGGCGAGATCGCGCACCGGTACCAGAGCGTCCTGCAGGCAGGCCGACAACACGACCAAATCATCGCTGTCCTCGGCACGCAGCTTGAGCGGGCCGGCGGCACCCCTATCCGCCATCGTCGAGCCTCTCGATGCGCGCGCCGCAGGCAGCGAGCTTCTCTTCGAGCCGCTCATAGCCGCGGTCGAGATGACCAACCTCGCTGATCACGGTCTCGCCCTCGGCCGCTAGTCCGGCAATGACGAGCGAGACCGAGGCGCGCAGATCGGTCGCCATCACCGGCGCGCCCATCAGCCGCTCGACGCCGCGCACCATCGCCGAGGCGCCGTGCACATTGATATTGGCGCCCATCCGGGCCAGTTCGGGGACGTGCATAAAGCGGTTTTCGAAGATCGTTTCGGTGATCATCGCGGCGCCGCGCGCGGTGGCCATCAGCGCCATGAACTGGGCTTGCAGGTCGGTCGGATAGCCGGGATAGGGCTCGGTCATCACATCGACGCCGTCAAGGCGATCGCCGCGCCGGCGCACGATCGCGCCGTCCTCGGTCGCGGTGATCTCGACCCCGGCATTGTCAAGGACGCTCGCGGCGGCGGTGACGAGATCGAGCCGGGCGCGGGCAAGTCGCAATTCGCCGCCGGTTGCGGCCGCCGCCATGATATAGGTGCCGGTCTCGATGCGGTCGGGGATGATGCGGTGATTGGCGCCGTGCAGCCGCCCGGCGCCGACGATGCGCAGGCAATCGCTGCCGACCCCTTCGATACATGCCCCCATCGCCTGAAGGCAGGTGGCGAGATCACCGACTTCGGGCTCGCGCGCGGCGTTGACCAGCACGGTCTCGCCTTCAGCCAGGGTCGCCGCCATCAGCAGATGCTCGGTGGCACCGACCGAAACCGAGGGAAACACGATTTCAGCACCCCGCAATCCCTTTGGCGCTTGGGCATCGACATAGCCGCCATGCAATCCGATCTGCGCGCCGAGCTGGCGCAGCCCTTCGATATGCAGATCGACCGGGCGGATCCCGATGGCATCGCCGCCGGGCAGCGACACGCGCGCATGTCCGCAGCGCGCCAGCAACGGTCCCAAGACCAGAAACGACGCCCGCATCTTGCGCACGAGGTCATCGGGTGCCGTGGTCGACGTGATATGCGCCGCCGACAGGTCGAACCGGCGGCCGCCGGCCTCGCCATTCCCAACCGGTGCTACTGCGGCGCCGTGCTGGACCAGGAGGTTTGCCATCGTCGTGATGTCGGCGAGAGCGGGGACGTTTTCGAGGGTCAACGTCTCAGCCGTCAACAGGCTGGCCGCCATCAACGGCAACGCGGCGTTCTTGGCGCCACCGATCGCGATCACCCCGTCGAGCGGCACCCCACCCCTGATCCGGATCCTGTCCATCGCCTCGGCTCTGCGCGCCGTCATCCGGGCGGGGGCGGTCCCGACCGCGGCAGCGGGCTCATCAATCGGCGCTGATTTCGCCGTCAGGGTTGCTTTTACTGGAGAAAAATGCGCCGCTCAAGCGGGTGGCCGGTTTGGCCCGGCACCGTCCGGCCCGGCACCATCGTCCGGCGGCACCATGCCGGTCGGCTCGCCGTCAGCGGGCTTGGCCGGGCCGCCGCGCGCCCGCATCTGTTCCTTGCGCCGGCGCAAATTCTCTCGCAATGCCCGGCCGAGCCGATCGTCGCGCTCGGCACGGGCGGCTCGGGTGTTCGCGGTCATATCTGGTGTGGCCCGGATCGGCATCCACCGAGCCAAGGCGAGAGCGGAGCGGTTGTCAAGCCCCTGCGGCTTTGGCGCGCCGCCTCGCACAAGCGGCGAGAATGACCGCGACCGCCCGCTTGGCGGCATATTCGGGCGCCTGATCCGGATATGCCGAGCACCAGGCGGCGACACCCGCACGATAGCACTCGACCGAGGATCGTCCCGCGTCGCGTGCCGCCGCAAACGCCTTGAGCACCGCCTTTTCCACCGGTTGGCGGCCCGTGGGCGCGGCGAGATCGCTGCTGCCGTCCGGTCCCCGTCGATCAATCATTCGCGACCTATCAATCATTCGCGCCCATCAATCATTCGCAAAGTCGCCCGATTGCACTCTGCCGCTTCGCATCCGCTCTGCACCCTCGGTTTGCTGAACGTCGCCGGCCGCGACCCGGTTCCCCCACCCTTGCCTTGCCAATGGCAGCCGTCTCGTGTATCCGCATGGCCACGCGCGGGACGGATGGGCGCGGGACGGATGGGCGCACTGCTGCCGTAGCTCAGTGGTAGAGCACCCCCTTGGTAAGGGGGAGGTCGTAAGTTCAATCCTTACCGGCAGCACCAGCCTCCCGATCGACCGCGTTTGTTGGTCGGCGGCGGGTCCGGCCCGCGCCGTGATCGCCCCGGCTGCGGCTGCAAGGGAGGTTCGTGATGGCCGAAACCCCTCGTCTGAACGGCGTGATCCGGGCCCTTGAGCAGGGGAAACCGGCCTTCACCACATTTGCCGCTGCCGAAATCAGCGTTGCCCAGGCCGTGGGCGGTGCGGCCTATGACGGCGTGGTATTCGAAATGGAGCACCGGGCCTATGACATCCGCGCGTTGCGCGATTGCCTACAATACATGCTCGACCGCAGGCAGATCGTGCAGAGCGGCAGCCTGGCGCCGGCGGTAACGCCGTTTGTGCGGATCCCGCCGAATGGCGGCGAAACCAGCCAGTGGGTCGCCAAGCAGGTGCTCGACCATGGCGTCTACGGCATCGTGTGGCCGCATGTCAGCACCGTCGAGGAAGCGCGCAACGCGGTCACCGCCTGCCGCTATCCCCGCCCGCGCACCGCCGCCTATTACGAACCGGCGGGCCAGCGCGGCGATGCGCCGGCGGCGGCAGCGCGTTACTGGGGCCTTTCTCAGCAGGAATATTACGAGCGCGCCGATGTCTGGCCGCTCAACCCCAAGGGCGAGGTGCTGGTCGCGATCATGTGCGAGGAAGTGCGCGCGATCCGCAACCTGCCGAAGATGCTCGAAGACGTTCCCGGTATCGGCGTCGTGATCATCGGCGAAGGCGACCTGTCGCAGGATCTCGGCTATCCGCGCCAATACGAGCATCCGACCGTCGCCTCGGCGATCGACGAGATCCTGGCGATCTGCAAGGCGCACGGCGTCGCATGTGGCCACCCGCATGTCGACGCAAGGAACATCGAGACGCTGCTCGAAAAGGGCTTCCGCTATCTGATGCCGGCGCCCGCCTATTCGTTCGCCGCGCTGGAGCTTGGCCGCAAGGCATCCAGCCGCAACTGATGGCGTGACGAGCCGGGGTCAGCGGTTTTCGTCGCCGTCACCACCCGCGGACAAGCCGGATCGAGAGAAAAGCCTCCGGAGGCCGCCGGCGCGGTTGGGCAGCCGTTTTTGGCTGTGGCGTGACGCGGAATTGGGTGTCGGCCGCAAATCCTCAGCATCGGGTCCGGTCAGGCCCGGCCCGGCCCTTCGATCGAAAGCAGACAGCTCCGGCGCAGCGGTCCCGCTCTCGCGCTGCGATAGGTCTTGCCAAAGACGCGAGAACCGAATAAGATTACAAAAATCTTAACATGAGGCCCGAGATGGTCGACGAAAGCAAATTGCATCAGTTTGTCGGGCAGATGTTATCGGATCTCGGAGGCGCGGCGAGCGTAGCACTGGTGCGGATCGGCGATTCGCTGGGGCTTTACAAAAAGCTGAACGAAGGCGGCGCGATGACCGTCGCCGAGCTGGCCGCTGCCGCTGGTGTGCACGAGCGCTATCTGCGCGAGTGGCTGTCTCATCAAGCGGCTTCGAATTACGTCGCCTATGATCCGGCGACGCAGAAATTCAGCCTGCCGCCGGAACAGGCGATGGTGTTCGCGATCGAGGACAGCCCGGTCTTCCTGCCCGGCGCATTTTCCTGCATGGCTTCGTTGGTTGACAACCAGGCGAAGGTCGAACCGGCGTTCAAGACCGGTGCCGGGGTCGGATGGGGCGATCAGGCGAGCTGCCTATTCTGCGCGGTCGCACGCTTCTTCCGCCCCGGTTATCATAACAATCTGGTCAACAACTGGTTGCCGGCGCTCGACGGCGTCGTCGCCAGGCTGGAACGCGGCGCCAAGGTGGCCGATGTCGGCTGCGGTCATGGCGTGTCGACGGTGATGATGGCCAAGGCGTTTCCGAACACGCAATTCATCGGCTACGATTTCCATCCAGGCTCGATCGCGGCGGCGACGGCTCATGCGGCGGAGCATGGGGTCTCGGCCAATTGCCGGTTCGAGGTCGGCACCGCCAAGGATTTTCCCGAGGGCAATTTCGATCTCGTTGCGTTTTTCGATTGCCTGCACGACATGGGCGACCCGGTTGGTGCGGCGGCCCATGTTCGCCAGGCGCTTAAGCCGGACGGCGCGTGGATGGTGGTCGAGCCGATTGCCGGCGACCGGCTCGAGGACAATCTCAACCCGGTTGGCCGCATCTATTACGCCGCCTCGACGATGGTGTGCGTGCCGACCTCGCTGGCGCAGGAGGTCGGGTTGGCCCTCGGCGCTCAGGCCGGCGAAGCAAGGCTGCGCGAGGTCATCACCGCGGGCGGGTTCGGCACCGTGCGCCGCGCCACCGAGACGCCGTTCAACATGATCCTCGAGGCACGGCCCTGAACGGCGCACCCGAAGCTTGATCACCCGAGGCTTGATCAGGTGCCAGTCGCGGCGCCTTGAGAGAGACGCCGCCAGTCGATCGCGGCACCGAGCTTCAGCCGGGTGCCGGCTTCGGGCATTGGATATTTGAGCCCGCTCGCGCAGTTGAACAGCACCACCCGCTCGTCCGGGCTCACCCGGCCATCAGCCAGGGCCTGTTGATAGGCGGCGAAGGTCGCGGCTCCCTCCGGGCACAGCAGCAATCCCTCGGTGCGGGCTACGTCGCGCCAGGCGGTGGCGATCGCCTGATCTTCGACGGCGATCGCGAACCCGCCGCTCTCGCGCACCGCGCGCAGGATCAGAAAATCGCCGATCCCCTGCGGCACGCGGATGCCGGCCGCGAAAGTATGCGCGTTCTCCCAGCGCGTCGCATGCTCGACGCCGTCGGCCCACGCCTTGACCATCGGCGCGCAGCCCGCCGCCTGCACCACCACCATGCGCGGCCGCTTCGACCCGATCCAGCCGATCTTTTCAAGCTCGTCAAAGGCTTTCCACATGCCGATGATGCCGGTCCCGCCGCCGGTCGGGTAAAAGATCGCGTCAGGCACCTGCCAGCCGAGCTGCTCGACCAGTTCGAGGCCCATCGTCTTCTTGCCCTCGATGCGGTAGGGCTCGCGCAATGTCGAGCAATTGAACCAGCCGGCCGCCTTCTCGCCCTCGGCGACGAGCCGGCCGCAATCGTCGATCAACCCGTCAACCAGAAAGACTTCGGCGCCCTGCATTGCGATCTCGCGCACATTGACCGCGGGCGTGTCATCGGGACAAAAGACATAGGATCTGATCCCGGCGCGCGTGCAATAGGCGGCCATCGCCGCACCGGCGTTGCCGTTGGTCGGCATCGCCATCGTCGTGACGCCGAGTTCCTTGGCCATCGACACCGCGAGCGCCAGGCCGCGCGCCTTGAACGAGCCGGTCGGCAGCCGACCCTCATCCTTGACCAGGATCTCGCCATTACCGCCGCGCCGCCTAGCGATGCACGGCAACGCCACCAGCGGCGTCATCACCTCACCCAGCGCTAGCACATTTGCTGCGTGGCGTACCGGCAGCAGCTCGCGATAGCGCCACAAGCTCTGCGGCCGGCCGACAAGTGCGGCTCGATCGAGCGCGGCGCGCACACCATCGAGATCGTAGCGCACCAGCAGCGGCTTCCCGGCGCGCGACACGGTCTGCAGCTGGTCGGCGGGGTAACGCTCGCCGGTCAAGCTGCATTCGAGATGGTTGACAAAGCTCGGTAGGCCTTCGCCGGTCCATCGGTAATCGAGCATGTGGCGCCTCTCTCGAACAGCTGCCGGCGGCCGGTCCGCGCGCCGGTTGCCGCTCGGCCGCCATCGGCACGGCGCTTCTCGGCGCGTCACGGTCCATCGCCCACCGCAGCGTCGCGGCATGCTAGGCCGGGAGGCGGCGACCTGTCATCAGCGCGGGGTGGAACCGGGCTGCAAACGGCATTGCCTCCGGCAACGATGCCGGCTGGACATGTCCTTGCCTAATGCCTCACCCGCGAGCCCCCAATCGCCGGACATGACACCGGCAGCGACATCTGTTCGGTTTGAACGATGCGGCCAGGGCAACTCAAGCCTCCGCGGCAATCCTCACATGCTCGCGGCGAAAACCGAGGCCGATCAGCCGCGCCGGCAGCCGCTGCAGTCTCGGGCAATGCCCGAGCAGGCGCAGCAATAAGGGCGGCGACAGCTTTGCGGTGCTGTGCAGCACGCGGCCAATCACCCGGTTCTGCAGCATCACCTGGACCCGTTGCATGGCACGGGTCGGAAACTCGCGCCGGCGCTGAACCGCGCGCAGATTGTCCTCGGAGGCGGCACCCTGCCGCAGTGCCGGCGCCAGAATGTTGGCGGCGGCGACCGCGTCCTGGATCGCAAGGTTGATGCCGACACCGCCGATCGGCGACATCGCGTGTGCGGCGTCCCCGATGCAGATCAGGCCCGGCCGATGCCAGACCCGCAGGCGATCCACAGCGACGCTCAGCAGGCTGACATCCGACCAGTCGGCGAGTTCGTCGACGCGCTCGCCGAGCCACGGGGCCAACCGGGTGATCTCCTCGCGGAAGGCTGGCAGCCCCCGCTGCCGGATGTCCTCGAACCCGCCTTTGGCAATGACAAAGGCACATTGCCAGTAATCTTCCCGGTTCAGCATGACGAGGATGCGGCCGGTATCGGCGCGGCCCAGGGTCTGCGCCGGGTCATCGGCACGGCGCGACAATCGCAGCCACAGCACGTCCATCGGCGCGCCGATGCCGTCGATGACAAAACCGGCCTTGTCGCGCACGGTCGAATGTCGGCCGTCGGCGCCGATGACGAGATCGGCACGGACCACCATCTCGCCCTCCGGGGTTTTCGCCCTGACCCCGGCGATCCGCCCGCCCTCCTCGATCAGTTCGGTCACCTCGGCCTGCGTTTTGAGCTGAAACGTCGGATAGCGGCGCGCCTGCCCGGCAATGAAATCGAGGAAATCCCATTGCGGCATGAAGGCGATGAAACCGCACCGCGTCGGCAGGTGGGTGAAATCGGCGATGTCGAGGAAATCATCGCCGATCTGGGCGCCGATGATGCGGGCTTCCTGATGCGGCCGGCGCAAAAACTCGTCGAGCAGGCCGAGCTCGTGCATGATTTCGAGGGTCGAGGGATGGATCGTATCGCCGCGGAAATCGCGCAGAAAGTCGGCATGCTTTTCGAGGACCATCACCGGCACCCCGGCACGCGCCAAGAGCAGGCCGAGCATCATGCCGGCGGGACCCCCGCCGGCAACGCAGCAGCGGACCGAAAGTTCGCTATCGCTCATCCCGTGTCTCCGATACAGCTGCCGACCCTGCCGCCCTTCCCTACAGTGGCGACTCCCTACAGTGGTGACGCCGCCCAAGGGTGGACCAGATGGTGCAGCGACTTCGTCCGTTCGTGCCGGGCCGCCTCCCGCGCCGCGACATGGTCGCGATAGGCCGCACGGTCATGATCGGCGACGGTGGCCTGGGTCGGGACCGCGCACACGGTAGGACAGCGGGTGATGCTCTTGGTGCGCAAAAACATGGCAACAGCGGCTTCGTAATCGGTCTGGGGCATGACCGATGCTCCGGTTGGTTGGGGGGTGCGCCCCTGATACTCCTGAACTGGTTAACGACAGTTTAGCAGAAGGTCTCGAAAAAATCGGCGATCGGCGGGCGGCAGCCCTGCCGCGGCGATATGGCTTTTTCGGGCAGATCAATCGATATTATCAGTGACGGGCAACAGCCAGACCAGGGATCCGGAGCTTGGCCCAACCGGACTACACGGTGCGATTCTGGGGTGTGCGCGGCAGCATCGCCTGCCCGGGCCCTGACACCGTGCGCTACGGCGGCAACACGTCGTGCGTCGAGATTCGGTGCGGCGACCGGCTGATGGTGTTCGATGGCGGCACCGGGCTGCGCCTGCTCGGCAACGAGCTGGTGGGGGCTGGACAGCCGGCCGAGCTCGACCTGTTCTATAGCCACAGCCATTTCGACCATATCTGCGGGCTGCCGTTTTTTGCCCCGTGCTACGACCGGCGCAGCCGGATCCGCATCTGGGCCGGGCATCTCGACGGCATCGGCATCGAAACCGTGCTGAACAGCATGATGGTGGCACCGCTGTTCCCGATCCCGTTGGGCATCTTCACCGCCAAGATCGAGTTTGTCGATTTCACCGCGGGCAAGCGGCTCGCCCCGCATCGCGGCATCCGCATCGCCACCGCACCGCTCAACCATCCGAACGGCGCCACCGGCTATCGCATCGAATATGCCGGCCGGTCGGTCGCCTACATCACCGATACCGAGCACCGGCCAACCGGGCTCGATTACCGCATCGTGGGGCTCGCCGAGGGCGCCGATGTGATGATCTACGACGCCACCTACACCGACGCCGAATACCCGAGCCACAAGAACTGGGGGCATTCCACCTGGCAGGAAGGGGTGCGCCTGGCCGACGCCGCCCGGGCGCGAACCCTGGTCATCTTTCATCATGACCCGGCGCATGACGACGCGTTTATGGACCGGGTCGCGGCCGAGGCGGCGACTGCACGGCCCGGGACGATCGTCGCCCAGGAGGGTCTCATTCTGCGGCCCTGAGCCGGCGGGCGGTCAGCCGGGCCGCCGGTGCTACCTGACGGCCTGGCCCGGGGCACGGCCGCCGGCTTCCGGGCTAGCTGCTCAATGATACGGGTCGGCGGCGTCGCGCAGCCCGTCACCAAAGAAGTTGAAGGCCAGGACGGCGACGATCACCGCAACCACCGGCAGCATCAGCCACGGGTAGAGTGCCACGACGTTCATGTTCTGCGCGTCGCTTAGCAGCACTCCCCAGCTGGTCATCGGCGGCCGCACGCCAAGGCCGAGAAACGACAGCGCGGTCTCGCCAAGGATCATGCCGGGGATCATCAGCGTCGCCGACGCGATCAAATGGCTGGTGAAGCTCGGCAATAGATGGCGGCCGATGACCCGGGCCGGACGGGCCCCCATCAGCACCGCCGCGGTACAGAAATCCTCTTCGCGCAGCGCCAGGAGCTTAGAGCGCACGGCACGGGCAAGATGCGTCCAGTCGATCATCCCGAGGATCAGGGTGATGCCGAAATAGACAAAGATCGGGCTCCAATCGACCGGCAGGATCGCCGACAGCGCCATCCACAGCGGCAAATGCGGGAAGGACTGGATCACCTCCATGCCACGTTGGATCAGGATGTCGGTCCAACCGCCATAATAGCCGGCAATCCCGCCGATGACGATGCCGAGGGTCAGGCTGACCGCGACTCCCAGGAGCCCGACGGTCAGGGAAATGCGCGCGCCGTAGATCATGCGCGACATCAGATCGCGACCGAGCCGGTCGGTTCCCAGCAGAAACAGCTGGCCGCCGCGGGCCGGGCAGATCAGGTGCAGATTTCCCGGAAACAGGCCCCAGAAATGGTAGGAATCGCCGTGGCAGAACCACCGCAACACCTGCCGCTTGTTCGGGTCGGGGGTATAGATGCGCAGCAGCCGGCGCAGATCGAGCCGGTAGTCGTAGCCGTAGACAAACGGTGCCACGAGGCGGCCCTTGTAAAAAATGTGCACCGGCTGCGGTGGAGCATAGATGAAATCGGTGCTGCGCGTGTCGACGCCGTAAGGAGCCAGGAACTCGCACATCGTGATGCCGACATACATCGCCACCAGCAACGCGCCGGCGACAACGGCGACGCGATGGCGGCGCAGCTTCCACCACATCATCCGCCATTGCGAGGCGACGTAGAAGCGCTCCTGCGTCGCGGTCATCCGCTCGACGGCGTAGGGATCGTATGGGGCCCGCGACACGTAATGCGGCAGCGGTGCCGCCGCACGCCGACCGGGCGGATCCGGCGGTGCGCCGGGGACCAGCGTCAGATCGCTCATTGGCGCCGCCCCGCCTGCAGCCGGATCCGCGGGTCGAGCAGTGCCAGCGCCATGTCGGAGACGAATACGCCGATCACGGTCAAAGACGACACGAACATCAGAAACGAGCCGGCGAGATACATGTCCTGGCTGCGCAGCGAATCGAGCAGCATCGGCCCGGTGGTCGGCAAGGACAGCACGATCGAGACGATCGCCGCACCCGAAATCACCTGCGGCAGCAGCGACCCGATATCGGAAATGAACGGGTTCAAGGCCATGCGCAGCGGATATTTGAACAGCACCTTGAGCGGATGCAGACCCTTTGCGCGCGCGGTCACGACATACTGCTTTTGCAGCTCGTCGAGCAAATTGGCACGCAACCGCCGGATCATCGCCGCGGTCCCGGCCGAGCCGATGACGATGACCGGAATCCAGATATGGGCGAGCAGCGAGGCGAGCTTGCCCCAGCTCCACGGCTGACCGACGTATTTCGGGTCCATCAGCCCGCCGATTGAAATTCCCAGATAAACATTGGCCAGATAGAGCAGCACCAGCGCCAGCAAAAAGCTCGGCGTCGCGAGGCCGAGGAATCCGAGCAAGGTCAACAGATGATCGCTCACACTATATTGGTGTGTCGCTGAATAGACGCCGATCGGAAATGCCACCAGATAGGTAAATATGATCGTCGTGATCGATACGACTGCCGTCAGCAGCATGCGATCGCCGACCACCTGGTTGACCGGCAGGTCATAGGAAAATGAATAGCCCATGTCGCCATGCAGCAGGCCGCCGACCCAATAAAGGTATTGCTGCCATTTTGGCCGATTGAAGCCGTATTCGTTTTCAAGAAACTGGACCTTGGCGAGGTCCGAGGTTTCGCCCGAGCTCTGCAGCTCGGCGATGTAGGTGGTGAAGTAATTGCCCGGCGGCAGGTTGATGATCGTGAAGATGACGATGCTGATCGCGATCAAGGTCGGCACCATGATCAGCAGCCGGTGGATGATGTAGCTCAGCATCGCGGCGACCCTCTCCTTGCCGGCGGCAAGCAGCGCGCCGTGCCGCGTCCCGCGAGGGGCTCCACCCGTCGCGGAGCGACGCCCGGTGCCTCGGTCCGGATCATCGTGCCGCCTGCACCGGCGCCGCGGCATCGGGCGCGGGGTTCAATGCCCGGTTCGGGGCGCGGCTCGGCGCGGCCGAGGCCGATTTCGTCGGCGGCGGTGGCGGGCCGAACCAGAAATGGTCCGGCTTGTACATGCCAAAAAAGGCACCGGGATCCCAATTGTAGATCCCCTTCTGCGGCACGTTGCGCAAATCATCGCTGACGACAACCGGCTGCAGTACGCCGGCGACGGTCCCGATCGAGAAGACCTGCTGGGCCCAGATCTGCAGCATCTGGCCCCAGATCTGCGCGTGCTGCGCCGGCGATGCGGTGCCGAGCCAAGCGTTGTAAAGATCGCGCAGCCGGGCCGCCGCCGGCAGATCGGGCGGTGTGCCGGCCATTCCCTTGGTCTCGTAATATTGCCCCCATTTCGGCCATTCGAGCTGCTCCTGGCTCGTCGGCGCGAACTCCCACGGCGAAGACGACGCGCTGGGCAGGCCGTCATCGACGCCCTTGTCGATCGACATCAGCGTCTTGCCGGCGAACACCCGGCGCCGGAACAAGGTCAGCTGCAACGGCTTGGCGAACAGGCTGATGCCGATATGGCGCCAGGAATCACGGATCAGCTCGAGGACGTCCGACATCTCCGGCCACTCGCCCGAATCTTCGACGACGATCTCCATCGGCCGGCCGTCGGATAGGAGGCGCACTCCGTCGCCGTTGCGCTTGGCGAGCCCGATCTGATCGAGCAACCGGTTGGCCTCGTCGAGATTGTAGCTCGCCCAGGCGGTGCGATACTCGCTGCGGTAGAGCGGGCTCTGCGGCAGAACCGTGTTCTGTCCCTCGATCGCCAATCCGAAATAGAGCACCTCGTTGAGCTCGTGCCGGTTGACCGCGAGCGACAGCGCGCGGCGAAACCGCACGTCGCGCAGCAGCGCGCGCCATACCGGATCGTCGACATTGAGATTGGGATAGAGCGCGAACTCGCTGCCGGGCCCGGTGCGCCACAAATGCACCTGGAAATGGTTGCGCTCCTCGTTGCGCCGCAGGAACGTATAGTCATCGAAGCTCAGATAGCGGGCTTGCAGATCGCTTTCCCCGGCCGCGGTCTTGGCAGGAATGATGCGGCTGTCGGCCAGTGACAGGACGACCCGGTCGATATAGGGCAGCTGATGCCCGGCGCTGTCGACCCGGTAATAATAGGGGTTTCGTTCAAACACCAGCCGCTGTGAGGGTGGTGTCGTTTTCAAGACCCACGGTTCGAGGGTTGGCAGCTCGGGGTTGTCGTCCCGATACATCGCATTCATGCGATTGTGCAGAGCCGCCCAACTGTGCACCCGCATTTTCTTGACGAGGGCGGCGAGCTTGGCCTTGTTGGCATATTTCTTGTTGAACTGCTTGAGATAATGAGACGGGCAATAGATGAACAGCGGATCGGCATTGGCGAGCGCCGGAATGAACAGCGGGTTCGGCTGCGGCCAGCTGTAGCGCACCGTCATATCGTCGAGCACCGCAAAGCGCGGCGGCTGGCCGTCCGGCAGCAGCGCCACCGGCAGGCCCGAGGGCGACAGCTTCGGGTTCTCGGCCACATCCTGGAACCAGTAGCGGAAATCCTCGGCGGTAAAGGGCTGCCCGTCGGACCATTTCATGCCCTTGCGCAAATGCAGGGTGAAGACCTTTCCGTCGGTGACATCGATCGATTGCAGAATGTCCGGTTCGATCTGCAGCGACGGGGTGTAGCCGACCAGCCGCGCGTAGCCGTAGACGGTCATCATCCTTGTGTCTTTCGGGTGCGCCATCAGCATGCGCAGCGTGCCGCCAGGCTTCCCGTTGGTGGCGACCACGGCGGGATCGGCAGGAACCCGGTCCTCCACCTTGGGCAGCGCACCGCTCGCCACCGCCGCGGCAAAGAACGGCGTTTCCTGCAGCGAGGGTTGCCCGGCCCATGCCGGGACCGTGAGCGGCAGCAGCAGTGCTGCCAGCGCCAGCACGCGACCGATGTGGCGCAATTTCCCCTCCGGCCGGCGGCCAATCGCGGGCCATCCTCGAGCGCTCATCGGCCGACCCTCCGGGTCACGCCCGCGCCAGTCCGGCGGCCAGCACCGGAGCGGCCGGCAGCGCACGGGCTTCGACCGCATGGCCCGGCGCCACCTCGATCAACCGCAGCGGGTTGGTCGGCTCGCGGCGGAACGGCTCGGGCCAGGCTGCCGGGTTCGAGGCCCGGTCGGCCATCAGCTGGGTGAAATCGAGCGGACGGGTCAGATCGGGGGCCGGCACCGCCGCCAGCAGCGCCTGGGTATAGGGATGCACCGGCCGGCGGAACAGGGTCGCCCGGTCGGCGATCTCGACGATGCGCCCGGCGCACATGACCGCGATGCGGTCGGCGATATAGTCGACCACGGCCAGATTGTGGGAGATGAACAGGTAAGTCAGCCCGAGCTTCTGCTTCAAATCCATCAACAGGTTCAGGATCTGCGCCTGGATCGAGACGTCGAGCGCCGAGGTCGGTTCGTCGCAGATCACCAGGTCCGGCCGCAATGCCAGCGCGCGGGCGATGCCGATCCGCTGGCGCTGGCCACCCGAGAAGCTGTGCGGATAGCGCCGCAGGTGGTGGCGGTCGAGGCCGACCAGTCCGACCAGCTCGTCGACCATCTCGCGCCGCGAGCGCGCGTCGCCGATGCCGTGGATCGCCAGCGGCTCCTCGATGATGTCGAACACCGTCATCCTCGGGTTCAGCGAACCGAACGGGTCCTGAAAGATGAACTGAACCTGCCGGCGGAACCGCTTCAATTTCTCCCCTTCGAGAGCCAGCACATCGATCAGCCGACCATGATCGTTGAACATGATGCGGCCGGCATCCGGGGTCACCGCACGCAACAGCACCTTGCTCAGCGTGGTCTTGCCGCAGCCGCTTTCGCCGACCAGCCCGAGGCACTCGCCGCGCTCGATCTTCAGGCTGATGTCGTCGACCGCGACGATCCGCGCCACGGCGTTCGAGAACCATCCGCTCTTGCGGATCGTATAGCTCTTGCGAATGCCGGCGCATTCGAGCAACGGAGCAGCGGGCCCGGGCGGCCACTCGGCCCTTTCGGCCATCAGGTGCGGCGCTTCGCCCGCATGCGCCTCGCGGATCGGCACCAGGCGCTCGCCCGGCGCCATGTCGAAGCGCGGCACCGCGCGCAGCAAGGCCCGCAGATAGGGATGCTCGGGATGCCGGAAGATGTCTTCGAGGGTGCCGCTTTCGACCACCTCGCCGCGATACATGACGACGATTTCCTCGGCGACGTTGGCCACCACCCCGAGATCATGGGTGATCAGCAGCACCGCCATGCCGAGCTCGTGCTGCAATTCGAGCACCAACTTCAGGATCTGCGCCTGGATCGTGACGTCGAGGGCGGTGGTCGGCTCGTCGGCGATCAGCAGCGCCGGACGGCAGACCAGCGCCATCGCGATCATCGCGCGTTGCCGCAAACCGCCCGACAACTCGAACGGATAGCTGCGCAAGGCCCGGTGCGGATCGGGAAAACCGACGAGGTGCAAGGTCTCGCGGGTCAATTCTGCGGTTTCCGCAGCGCTGACCGGGCGATGCAGCCGCAATGCCTCGCCGACCTGGTCGCCGATCGTGTGCAGCGGCGACAGCGAGGTCATCGGCTCCTGGAAGATGATCGAAATCCGGCCGCCGCGGATCGCCCGCATCACCGCACCGTCGCGCGGCAGTTTCGCCAGATCGACCACGGACCCGCCGGCGCGCGGATCGGCGAACAGGATCTCGCCGCCGGTGATCTGGCCGCCGCGCGGCAGGATGCGCATGATCGCCTGGCTCACGACCGATTTTCCCGAGCCGGATTCGCCAACCAGCGCCACGGTCGAATTCGGCCGCACCCGGAACGAGGCGCCGGTGACAGCGCGGATGAAGCCACCCGGAGCGGCGAACCGGATCTGCAGATCCCGGATCGTCAAGAGATCGCTCACCTTCGCACTCCGCCCGTTGGATCGGCCGCATGAGAGGCCGGGGAGTGGATCCCCAGCGCCTCGAAATTGGCCGCGGTCGCCGGGCTCAGCGCGAGGCCGCGCGCTGCCGCCGCTGTTGCCGCCCGCGCGACCAGTTCGTGAAACCCCTCGATCCGGCTGTCGAGGCGGATCGCCCGCCAGCCGGCGCGCAGCTCGAGTTGCATCCAGCCGTCGCGCCGGTCGCGGCGGGTCGAATAATAGGCGAGCCGCACCCGGTCGAGTTCGCTCCAGCGGATCGTGGCGCCGAGCGGGCCCGATGCGGCGATCGCGATGTCGGTGGTCTCGACCCGCGAGCTGTGGCGCAGTGCCGTGCGCACTCCGAACACCGAAAACAGCGCGGCAAGTGCACCCAGAACCGCGGCCCCGATCGCGCCGAGCGGGGCAAGCGCCAGGATCGCGGCGGTCGGCACGAGACCCGCGGCGGTGCGCAGGTAGTCGCCCAGCATCGCCGAGCCCGGATAGGCATGCTGGCTCACGGCACCGCCTCGCTCGCTGTCCCCTGTGGTGCAGGCGGATCCAGGGCCGGCGCAAAAACCTCGGCGCCGCTCAGCCAGCGCACCGCCGGATGGGCGGTGGTCAGCACCACGAGCCGGTCGAGAAAGGCGCCGGTCGCCGCGTCCTGAACGAGGTGATGGGTCAGGATGCCGCTTGGCTCGTCGCGATCGATACCGCCGAGACGGCGTGCCCGCAGATGCCAGACAAGGCCGCCAAGTGCTGCCGCCTCGCCGATAAAGCCGCGACCGGTCTTCCAGGCGACGAGGTCGACATGGACATTGGCTTCGAACAGGCCCGCCGCCGGCCAGGCGGCGCGGCGCGGTCCGAGGCGCGACAGGCCGGCGATCCGGCAGCGCCCGAGCCACGGCAGAACCTGATCGGCGATGCGGTTCCACGGTGGCGCCAGCACCGCAAGCGCGCGCGCGGCGAACAGTGCGGCGAGCCGGGCCCGGCCGGCGCCCAGATCGGCCGCGGCCATGGTTGCTGCCCGCTCTGCCGGAAACTCGCTCTTCTTCGCTGCACCGTAGTTGACGTGAGCCCAGCCGTGCTGCAGCACGGCGACGGCCGATCCCGCGAGCCTCGCCGCCAAACCGGCCTCGGCTTGCGCCGGGATCACGGCAAGCGACACCGGAACGCGCCCGGCGATTTCGAGCAGGCGGTCGAGGCGCCCGCCCGCGGCCACCGCATCGTCGTCACGCCACCACACGGTAGCGATCCTCCCTTCGCCCGACCACAGATCGAGCTCACGCGCCAGATCGGACCATTGCGCTGGGCGGACCGAGCCAGCTTTTGCGAGTGTTATCATCAGCCGATCGTATAGTCACCCGGCTCGATTACGAAACGCTGAAGTTCGATCCGCGCCGGCCGCTTTGATCTCGCCGATCACACCGGCGACCCGATCATACCGGCGATGAGGCGGGCGGTGCGCGGCGCTCCGGCAGTGTCGAGCGCGAGCGCTGCCGGCCGGCGCATCGCCGCGCCTTCGATCGCCGCGGCGAGCCGTTCGGGCACGAGTTCGTCCGGCGGCACCAGATCGATGGCGCCGCACGCCGCCAGGCGCTCGGCGCGCAAGGTCTGCTCGCTTTCCCGCCCCTCGGCGAACGGCACCACGACGGCAGCGGCAGCGGCGGCGAGGATGTCGAGCACGGTATTGTAGCCGGCCTGGCTGACCGAGACCCGGCAGCACCGCAGCAGGGCAGGAAAGTCGCGGCGATAGCGCTCGACCACGACATTGGCCGGACGTCGGGCCTCGAGCGCCAAAAATGCGTCCTCGGGCAGGTTGGGTCCGGTCAGGAACCGCCAGCGCAGCCCGGCGAGGCAGCCACGCCGCCGCGCCTCGAGCGCGGTTGCAAGCAGGACGGCGCCAACCGCGCCACCGCCGGCCGAGACCAGCACCTCGCCGACGCCGGCCGCCGCATCGGCCCCCCCGGTCGCATCGATTCCCCCTGCTGCATCGGCTCCCCCGGTCGCAGCGACTCCGTCCGACCCGCTCGGCGCCACGACATAGCCGGTATAGTGGAGCCGGTCAGCGATCTCGGCGGCTTCGGCAAAGCTCGCATCGAGCGGGATCAGCGCCGGGTCGCCATGCACCAGGACGGCATCGAAATCGGCGCGGACGCGTTCGACGATCGCCCGCCGCCGTGCCGCGTCCTGCGGTGCCACAACGATGTCGCGCAGCGAGCACAGCATCAATGCCCGGGGATGGCGGGCGCGGGCCGCGGCGATCAGCGGGTCGAGCTCGAAGCGGAACGTGCGCCGGCCGAACGGGAACGCCTCGATGATCACCGCATCGGGCCTGGCGGCGACGAAGGCAGCGAGCAGCGCCTCGCGTCGCGCTGCCTGCAGCCCGTCATCGAGCGGCCGGCCGGCACCGTCGACGAGTGTCGTGAAGCTCGCATCCAGCGCCCGGACCGGGCTCAGCTGAACGATCCGCGCCGCCACAGCGCTGTCGAGCTCGGGCAGCGGCTCACCGCCGGAAACGAGCGTAACCGCGATCCCCTCGGCGGTGAGCGCTTCGCACAAATGGAGCGCGCGCCGCAGATGCCCGATGCCGAGCAGATGCTGGACATAGAACAAGACGGAGGCGGTCACGCGCGCTCGGCCATTGGACCGGCCCGTGCCGCAAACCGGATCGACCCGGCTCTATCCGCCGGGCGCAATGCATCGATCACGGCGCCGAGCCGGCGCGCCGCGGTAGCGATGTCGTGTTCGGCGAGGACCCGCGGCCGCGCTGCCGCGGCAAGGCGTGCGCGCAGCATGCGGTCGAGGATCAGCCGGCGCAACGCCGCGGCAAACGCCGTCGCGTCGCCCGGCGGGACGAGAAGGCCGGTCTCACCGTCGGCAACGACCCCGCCGACCCCGCCGCTCAGACCGGCGACGACCGGCACGCCGCTCGCCTGGGCTTCGAGCAGGGCCATGCCGAAGGCTTCGTTGATCGCCGGCCAGACGCACAGATCGGCGCTGGCAAGCTCGCCGGCGAGCGCTGCGCCACCGAGCGTCCGGGCCCACGACACCCGACCATCCAGCGGCGCCAGCGCGCGGACGACCTCGGCCCGCGCGGCACCGTCGCCAATCACCCGCAGCGACCAGTCGAGGTCGGTCAATTGCTGCAAGGCGGCGCCGAGGAGCCGGTACGAAGCGAGCTTGTCGCCATGCCGCATCATCGCCACCGTGATCAGCCGCACCGACCCGGTCCCTGTCGGCGCCCGCGGGAGATAGCCGCGCGCATCGAGAAACGGCTTGATCGCAACCCAGCGTAACGGATCGGCAAGCAGTGGCAGCACGCAATCCCGGTCGGCCGGGTTGAGACCGATCACGGCAGCGGCGCGCCCGATCGCCGCGGCGACGGCGCGGTGACCCCGATCCCATGGCCCCCCCGCCTGCTTCGGGGCAAACGAAGCTTCGGCAACGACATAACCGATGCCGAGTGCCGCAGCGACGTGCGGCCCCAGCCAATCCGGCGCCTTGTGATGCAGGTGATAGGTGAACCACAGCTCGGGGGCGGATCCGGGTGCCGTCCGCCAGCGCTGCAGCAAGCGCTCGGCCAGGGCTTGCCCGGTGGCGGCGAGCCGCGTCTGGCGCTGCTGATCGCCACTGCCTTCGAAGGCGCGGAAGCGCGAGGCCAGCACCGGCGTGTGTCCGGCCAGGCGCAGCGCCGCGACGAACAGCCGGGCCATTCGCCGGTCGCCCGAGGGCACCGGGTGATCGGGCGGTTTGAGCGGCGCGTAGAATGCGATGCGCATGGTGCGACCGGCTAGGACACCGCGGCAAGCTCCGAGACACCGAGCCGGGCAGGGTGCGGCGGCGTGACGTCGAGGCCAAACCGGCTCGCGAGAAAATCGACCCCCGCCTCCATCGCAAAGGCGGTGCGCACCCGCTGTTCGCCGGCGGCACCGAGTGCGGCGCGCCGTACCGGATCGGCGATCAGCAGGGCCAGCGCGCGCGCCAGCGCCGGCGGATCGGCGGGCGGCACCAGCATCCCGGTCACCCCGTCCTCGATCAGTTCGGGGATGCCCGATATCGCGGTCGCGATGCAGGCGAGGCGCTGGCTCTGCGCCTCGATCAGCACATTTGGCAGGCCATCGCGGTCACCGTCTGCGGTGACCTTGGCCGCGAGCACGAACAGATCGGCATCGCGGTAGGCGGCCAGCACCTCGGGCTGCGGCAACGCCCCGCGCCAGGTGATCCGCGGCGACAGGCCGAGGGCGTCGGCACCGGCGCGCAGGCTGGCAGCAAGTTCGCCGCCGCCGATATGGACGAGGTGCCAGGCGAGGTCCGGCGGCAGCGCTGCCAGCGCCGCGAGCAGATCGTCATAGCCCTTCTTGGCGACCGCCCGGCCGACCGAGAGCAGCGCTACCGGGCGCGCCGGATCGCTGCCGTCGCCGCCCGGCTGCCGCACCGGCGCTGGTGCGAAGCGCTCGAGATCGAGACCGTGATAGCACAGCGTGAGCCGGTCCGGGCGCGGGCTGAGTGCCGCCAGATGATCGCGGCCGTGCTGCGTGCAGGTTACCGCCCAGTGCGCGTCGGCGAGCTTTTCGCGCTTTTCCCAGGCCGGGGTCGTCCAGATATCCTTGGCATGCGCCGAAACCGACCACGGATGACCGGAGACCAGCGCGGCGTAACGCGCGACCGAGGCCGGCGTATGCAGGAAATGGGCATGCAGGCGAGCGATATCGTCCGGCAATTCCGCGGCCAGCACCAAAGCCTGACCAAACCGGCGCACCCGGTTCGGGGTTGGATCGCGCAGCAGATCGGCAAGCCAGACGCGGCGCGCGCGGCGATAGCCAGACAGCCGGCGGGCACGCCGCCAGCCACGCCACACTCGCGCCGGCTCCTGATAGAGATATTCCGGGAGGTAGAGCCGAGCCGCCCGGATTGCCCGATGCACCGGATGCACGGTGCGATCGGTCGGCTGCCGCAGCGAGACGATCAGGATGCCGAGGCCGCGCTGTTCGAGGGCCAGGATCTCCTGGGCGATGAAGGTTTCCGACAGCCGCGGATAACCTTTCAGCACAAAGGCGACGCGGCCGCCCTGTGCTGCCGCCTTAGTCATGCCCAGGCGCCGCTCCGGGGGTCATGCTCAGGCGCCGATCCGGGCCCGCACCGCGACCCGTCCCGCCCGGCCGCGATCGAGCCACTTCCTCGCCAGGCGGTTGACATTGGGCACACCGTCGAGCAGGCCGGGGATCACCACACTGGACGGTGCCGGCTGGCTCGGCAGCCGGCGCAGCGCTGCGGCCATCGCCCGCGGATCGCGCCCCTGCTGTTCCGACAGCATCGCCACGAGGCCGAGCTCGGCGGCCCGCTCGGTCCGGATGAACTGTTCGAGCCGCGGTGCGGTGCGCGGCACGATCAGCGCCGGTTTGTCAAACGACAGGATCTCGCAGAACGTGTTGTAGCCGCCCATCGCGACGACGCCGGCGGCGCGCGCCATCAGCGCTTCGAGCCGGGCGTTGAACGTCACCGCGCGCACGTTCTTCAGCTGCGCGGCGCGCGCCGCAAATGCCGCCCGCTGCTCCGGCACCATGAATGGGCCGAACACGATCAGCGCCGCAAACGGCAGGGCATCATCGTGCTCGTAGGCCGACAGCACCAGATCGACGAGCGCATCGCCATCGCCGCCGCCACCCGGGGTGACCAGCAGGAACGAACCATCGACGAGGTCTTGAAGGTCCGGGGTCACCGCCAGATCGGCCGCATTGCGACGCAGATAGCCGGTATAGATCATGCGCCGGCGCACGCTCGGCGGCACCGGCAGCCCGGCCAGCGGGTCGCAGATCTGCGGCAGGCCGTAGACCCAGATCTCGTCGTAATATTCCGACAGCGCCGGCACCGCGTTCTTGCGCTCCCACTCGCTTTCGAGCGCTTCGGGATCGTCCATCACATCGCGCAGGCCGAGGATCACCGCCGCCCGGCGCCGCTGCACCAGCTGCAATGTGTCGCGCACCTCGCCGCGCAGCCCCAACGGTTCCTTGTCGATGATCAGGAGGTCGGGGTCGAAGATGTCGGCGGTATGGCGGATGATCGAGGAGCGCATCGCCAAGGTCTCCTCGATGTCGATATGCAGATTGAGCGAGACATACTCGCCGTTGCGCAGCTTGATGACACCGGGCACCCGCACAAAATCGACCCGGGCGCGAAAGTCGAAGCTGCCGATAATTGGCGAGCCGGAGAGGATCAGGACAGATACGCCGGGATCATCATCGACCATCGCATGGGCGATCGCCCGGCAGCGGCGCAAATGCCCCAGGCCGAAGCTGTCGTGACTGTAGATCAGCACCCGCTTGTGATGACGCCGACCGGCCACTTATGCCCCCCTGCGCCTGCCTGCGGCGCGACTATTGCACAGTACTGCTGATGGCGAAATGATCTTTTTATGAAGCGCGCCGCGGCTTGGCCCGCCGACATCGCGCCACCCGTCGCCAAAGCTGCACCGGCCGCAGCCCGCCGGTGTTCGAGCCGAGGGTTCAGGCTGCATTGGTGTCACCGCTTGCCTGCCAAAATCGGACCAGCAGCCGGGTCAGGTGCGCGGGTGACGCTCGGCCGCGCGGTCGGCGGCAGCCTCGTCAACAGCAATGATCGGGCGCATCGGCAGGATCCGATCCAAAAACGCTGGCGATTTTGTCATCAATCGGTCCCCATCTTCGCGCAGATTTGCTAATAATTTGCAGTCACCGTCGGGAGGACGGCGGTTGGCGGGAGGATGGCGCCGGCGAGAGGATGGCGGTGGCACGACGATCGCCGTGATGCCGCGCCATCGCCGGCGCGGATGACAAGCACGTCGCCGGTGCGGCTGGGCTACCAGGGAGGCTCGAATTCACGCTCGCTGCATCGCGGACCGGCCTGCGCCGGAATGGCCCGCACGCCGGGAATGACCCGCGCCGAGAAAGAAAGGAGGGAGGAATGAGCCTGAAACAGGAGTTCGAGCTGCTCCGCCGGGTGCCGTTCTTCGCCGAGATCGAGCCCCCCAAGCTCAAGCTCTTGGCGCTGATGAGCGAGCGGGTCGGGTTCGATCCGGGCAAAGCGGTGGTGCGCCAGGGCGAGCCGGCCGATGCCGCCTACCTGATCGTCGACGGCGAGGCCGAGGTGCTGGTCGATGCGCCGGGCGGCCCGATCACGGTCGCGACATTCGGGGCCAATGAAATCTTCGGCGAGATCGCGATCCTGTGCAACGTGCCGCGCACCGCTACGGTGCAGGCCAAAAATCGGCTGATCACGCTGCGCATCGCCAAGGAGCCGTTTATGCGCATGGTGCGTGAGTTTCCCACCATGGCGGTCTCGATCATGCAGGAGCTGGCGCATCGGCTCGAAGCGACCAACAACCAGCTGCGCGCCGCGCTCGTCGAGGTCAAGCAGCTGCGCGAGCATTCCGGGTGCGGCCGCTGATCCGCCGGCAGCCGATCCGTCGGCCGCTGAATCCTCGGCCGGCCGCCGATGAGCCGACTTGACAGCTTCATCCGCCGGCTTGAGGCGCAGCGCGCCTGCCTTGACGCGGCTGCCATCCTGGTCCGCGACCTCGACGGGCCGGTGCTCGAGCTCGGGCTCGGCAATGGCCGGACCTACGACCATCTGCGCCAGCTTTGCCCGCAACGCGACATCTATGTGTGCGAGCGGCAGCTTGCCGCCCATCCCGATTGCGTGCCACCGGCCCGGCTCTTGCTGCTCGGCGACATGCGCGAGACGCTGCCCGCCGCGCGACAAGCGCTCGAAGGCCGCGTGGTGCTCGCCCATCTCGACGCGGCGAGCGGCGACACCGCGGCAAGCCTCGCCCTCGCCGCCGAGTTGGTCCCGCTGATCATCCCGTTGCTGCGCCCCGGGGCGGTATTCGTCAGCGAACCCGAGATCGCCGCCGCCGCCCTCACCGCCCTGCCGCTCCCTGGCGCGATCGCGCCGGGCCGCTATCACCTCTACCGCGCCCTGTCCCCGGCTCATGTGAGCATTGGATAAGAGCCGAACACCACAGCATTCCCGGCAGCGACCGTGCCTAGAAATACAGGCGCAACCGGAACGACGATCAATCTATCTTTAGAGACTGACATGATAACTTTGCGATTACCTGAAAACATTTGTCATAATGGGGCTTATGCGCCTGGCGGTCGATTACGGCGATGCGCCCAACCTACCAGATTTAGGCGAGGGGGAGACGGATGAACAGCCCGGAATTGAACCGGTCGGATTTCCTGCGCTTGGTGTTTGTCGTGCGCAGCCGCAGATGCACGGGATTGACACACTTATGGATAATACCATCTATGCCATGAGTGTCAGGCGTTATTGTGGAGAGATGCAGTGAGAGTGTCGGCGCGAGGCTATCACCGTGATGCCGGATTGCGAACAATTTTGGAGGAAGAAATAATCGGGGCAGTCACCCAAGACGATGGCAAGCAAGTTAAACCCAATATCCTTTACCTCAAAAAAGATAAAGGCGACGGCCGCATAAGCATGCGTATAGGCCCAAAAGAATTGTCGGGATTTGGTGGAAACTATACATTGTATGTGGAGTTTACCGAAAATGACATAGCAAAACTGTTTTGGGAGTGCTTCCCGCAGATTCGGGAAGTTACGTCCCGGTTACACGGCTTGGAGGCTCTGGCTGAGGCGCACAAAGCAAATGTCGAGGCGCACGAAGCAGCCGTCAAGGCGGAAAGAGAGACGCGACTTGAGACGCTACTGACTGATTTATGACGAGGAGTCGCCAAACATGGGAATTTTCGATACAGATGATGCTAACATCGAACCTACTCAGGTAGCGCAGTATGTGTATGGAGACCTCCTATCTTTTATAAAGAAGATGCCTCCACAAAAACCAGCGGACGCTGCAATTGAAAAAGCCGATATTACTATATCGTCGTCTGCCGGGAGGTCTCTTCTGATACTGTGTGATGGCCCTGATGCGTTCCGACTGAAGGAGAACGTAGGAAATTTACAGGGAGGCGTTCAAACCCAAGTCACTTCGCAGACAGCGCGCTGGAGTTTGTCGGAGCAGGTTCCGAGAAGCGGAATGATAGAGCGGGTCAAGAGATGGTTATCCGAGCCGTGAGGCGCTTGCTGATTTTCCAGAAGACCGATTATCCGACGCGTCGGATCAATCGGCGAGGGTCAGCATGACCGGGACGTGGTCGGAGGCTTTGTCCCAGCCGCGGCTGTCGCGGTGGATCGCCGCGGTGTGCAAGGTCGCGGCGACCGGGCCGGTGACCCAGATATGGTCGAGCCGGCGGCCGCGATCGGAGGCGGCCCAATCGCGCGCGCGATAGCTCCACCAGGTGTAGAGGCGCTGCGGCTCCGGGGTGAAATACCGGACCGCATCGACAAACCCGCCGGCCTGGCGCAGCCGCTCCAGCCGCTCGACCTCGACCGGGGTGTGGCTGACGACGTTCAGCAACTGCTTGTGCGACCAGACATCGGCTTCGAGCGGGGCGATGTTCAGATCGCCGACCGCGATCATCGGCCGGCCGCCGTTGCGCTCGGCGGAGAACCAGGCGGTCAGCTCGTCGAGAAACTGCAGCTTATGGGCGAATTTCGGGTTGGCCTCGGGGTCCGGCAGATCGCCGCCGGCCGGCACGTAGATGTTGTGCAGCTCGATCCCGCCCGGCAGCATCGCGATCGCATGACGGCAATCGGCGCGGGCGCACCAGTCGCGGGTCTGCGGTGTCTCGAGCGGGAGGCGCGACAGGATCGCCACCCCGTTATATCCTTTCATCCCGTGAGTGAGGCGATGGACGTAGCCGAGCGCCTCGAACGCCTCGTGCGGGAACAGCAGATCGGGAGTCTTGGTCTCCTGCAGGCACAGCACATCGGGCGCCCACTCGGCGATCAGCCGGCGAACATTGTCGAGCCGCAGCCGGACCGAGTTGATGTTCCAGGTAGCGAGTTTCACGCGAGGCGGTCCGTGGGGCCGATCATCCGGGTGGCATCCGCCGGACGCAGTGGCGCCCGGTCGGGGGGGGAAGACCGGGCGCCTGCATGTCAGAAGCGTTTGGGGGAAATCGGGCCCGCAGGGGAAACGGGACCGCTTTTCGAGAGAGCTTCGCGCTCTCTCCGCTTCTGGATTAGTGAGGTGGGGTTCGGCGGCGCGAAAACCAACCCCGATTCGTGCATGCCCGAAGCAAAAAAATCGCATGCTGCGGAGCGGAACGGGCGCCGGTTCGCTCACGCCGCGCGCACCGCGGTCGGGAGCCGTGCGCTGGTTGTGCGGCACGCTGCGGCAAAGGCGCTGAACAGCGCCGCGGACAGCGGGTTCTGCAGCGCCTTGAACTCCGGATGCCACTGCACCCCGACGACAAATCGCGCCCCGGGCAGGCTGACCGCCTCGATCTGGCCGTCTGGCGCCACCGCCTCGATGCAGAGCGTCGCGGCCAGACGATCGATCCCCTGCGAATGCAGCGAGTTGACCATGACCGTGTCGGTGCCGGCCAGCTTTGCGAGCAATCCGCCCGCCCGCAGCGTCACCGGATGCGCCGGCCCGTAGGCGCCGTCGGGGTTTTCCTCGCGCCAGCGATGGTTGAGCCGTCCCGGCAGTTCGTGCACGCGCTGGTGCAACGTGCCGCCCAACGCCACATTCAATTCCTGGATGCCTCGGCAAATCGCCAGTACCGGCAGATCACGGCGCACGGCTTCGCGGATCAGCGGCAGGGTCGTCGCATCACGTTCCGGGTCGTGCAGAATCTTGTCATCGAGCGGCTCGCAGCCGTATTCGCTCGGATGCACATTGGAGGGGCTGCCGCTCAGCAGCAGCCCGTCAAGCGCGTCGAACACTGCCGCCACATCGATCCGCGAGCCGACCGCCGGGATCAGCAGCGGCAGGCAGCCGGCGGCGTCGATCAAGGCGCTCGGATATTTGTCGGCGACGGTATGCACGACCCGCTCCTTGATCTTGCGCATGCAAGCGGGGACACCGACGAGCGGTACGATATGAGTTGGCGGCACGGGACCGGCTGGCGGCATGGTACGGGCTGGCATCGGCTGCGGCTCAGTTGTCGTTGTCGTTGAAGCGGTGGGTCGGCATGTAAGGGTTCCGGTATACAAACAGGTTGGGGTCGAGCGCCATACCGAATTGCTCCTGCGACAGCGATACGGTCGTCACATGGCCCTGCTGATCGACGATGGTCCATTGCCGCAGCGTCAGCGGCCGATCGGTGAACAGCATCGTCAGGCTGCCATTGTCCGGTGCTTTCGGATCGACCACGGTGATCCGCAGCGTATTGTTGCCGCGCACGAAATCGGTGACCACCAGATCGGCGAAACTGATCGGCACGCGCAGCAGGAACCAGGCCGGGGTGAATTTCAATCCGACCTTGGACACTTCGGCCAGCTGGGTGTCGATGTAATAGACGTAGAACCGGTCGGCGAGCAGCAGAATCGGGGTCGGCGGATCGTATTGGAACCGCATCCGTCCGGGCCGTTCCATCCACAGCCAGCCGGCGGCGCTGCCGCCATTGGCGGTATGCTGCTGGAAACGGGCGGTCATCGTGCCGATGCTGTTCAGATACATCGCGACGCGCTGCAGGTCGGCCTCGTCCTGGGCGCTCAGCGGAGCCGGCCGCGGCAGGGTGTCGGCCCGCGACCCGGCGGGCGCCAGCAGCAAGGCGAGACCGAGGCAGAGCGCAACAACGAGCCGCCGGCCCCAGGCGTCGCCCGGGGCGTCGCCCGAGGCGTCGCATCGTGTCCGGCCCAGGCTCGCCTGCCGCCAGCGTTGCGCGATCGGGGCCATGCCACCTTTCCCGGCTGCCTCCGCCTCCCTGGCGGTGCCGAGCAGATAGGCCGGCGCCGTCGCTATTCAATTGCGCTCAATCGCCGCCCGTTCGATCGCCGCCGGTCCGATCGCCGCCCGCTCAATCGCTACCGCGCGCCAGAACCTCGCGCTTGCCGACATGGTTGGCGGCGCTGACCACACCTTCGGCCTCCATCCGCTCGATGATCCGGGCCGCGCGGTTGTAGCCGATCTGCAGCTGGCGCTGGACAAAGCTGGTCGACGCCTTGCGCTCGCGACAAACCACGGCGACCGCCTGGCGATAGAGGGTATCGCCAGAGCCGCTGTCCTCCTCGCCGCCGCCGAGCATGTCGAACGGCGCGTCGTCATCCTCGGTGATTTCGTCGAGATAGTCGGGCTCGCCGCGCGCCTTCAGAAACGAGACCACCCGCTCGACCTCCTCGTCGGAGACGAACGGGCCATGCACCCGCGTCACCCGCCCGCCGCCGGCCATGTAGAGCATGTCGCCGCGGCCCAGAAGCTGCTCGGCGCCGCCCTCGCCGAGGATCGTGCGGCTGTCGATCTTGGAGGTGACCTGAAAGCTGATCCGGGTCGGGAAGTTGGCCTTGATCGTGCCGGTGATCACATCGACCGACGGGCGCTGGGTGGCCATGATGATGTGGATGCCGGCAGCGCGCGCCATCTGCGCCAGGCGCTGGATCGCCGCCTCGATGTCCTTGCCGGCGACCAGCATCAGATCGGCCATCTCGTCGACCACGATGACGATCAGCGGCAATTCGCTGGTATCGAAGGGCTGCGGCTCGAAGACCGGCTGCCCGGTTTCGGGGTCGAAGCCGGTCTGCACCTTGCGGATCAGGCTCTCGCCCCGGGCAGCCGCCTCAGCCAGCCGGGCATTGAAGCCGTCGATGTTGCGCACGCCGAGCTTCGACATCTTGCGGTAGCGATTTTCCATCTCGCGCACCGCCCATTTGAGCGCCAGGACCGCCTTTTTCGGATCGGTGACGACCGGTGCGAGCAGGTGTGGAATGCCGTCATAGACCGACAATTCCAGCATCTTCGGATCGACCATGATGAATTTGCAGCGATCGGGCGGCATCCGGTAGAGGATCGACAGGATCATCGTGTTGATGCCGACCGATTTGCCCGATCCGGTGGTACCGGCGATCAACAGATGCGGCATCTTGGCAAGGTCGGTCATGACCGGATCGCCCGAGATATCCTTGCCGAGAGCCAGCGTGAGCCGCCCCGAGTGCTTTTCATAGGATGGCGAATCGAGCAGTTCGCGCAGATAGACGGTCTCGGCCTTGCGGTTCGGCAATTCGATGCCGATCACGCTGCGTCCGGGCACCACCGCGACGCGAACCGAGATCGCACTCATCGAGCGGGCGATGTCGTCGGCGAGGCCGATGATCCGCGACGCCTTGATGCCGGGAGCGGGTTCGAGCTCGTAGAGCGTCACCACCGGGCCCGGCCGAACCTGCACAATCTGCCCGCGCACGCCGTAATCCTCGAGCACGGTTTCGAGCAGGCGGGCGTTTTTTTCGAGTGCCTCCTCGTCGACGGTCGCGGTCTTGACCGCCGGCGGCTTGTTCAAGAACTCAAGCGACGGCAGCACCGGCGCTTCGTCGGGGACCAGATCGAGGCGCGGCTGGCGCTCCTCCTCGGCGCGTCTTCCGCTCGCGGACGGGCGGGCCAGCGGCGCGACGAGCCGCACCAGGCCGGTGCGATCACGCTCGCGGGGCTCGGATGCCCCGGCACGATCGAGCCGCGGCTCACGTCGCGGCAGCGGTGCCACCCTAGCCGATCCGGCTGGCGCGCCGGCGAGCGGTGCGGTCGGGCCGGCATCCTCGCGACCGGCAAATCGTGCCTGCCACCAGCGTCCGAGGAGCCTCGTGCCAAACCCAGCGATAAACATCGTGCCGCGCCCGGACAGCAGCGCCATCCGCCCGGCGCCGCCGCCGGCACCAGCACCGAGATCGCGCCATTCATCCCACGAAAGTCCGAGGATCACCAGCAGCAGGAGACCGACCCCCGCCGCCGCCAGCATCGCGATCGGCAGCGCCAGTGGGCCGATTCCACCGAGGACGAGCAGGTGATGCAGCCCCCAGCCGACGGCACCGCCATGATCGATCGCGGCTGCCGAGCCGTGATCGAGCACCGATAACGCGAGCGCCGCCAAGATCAAGGCGGCCGGCAACAAGCCGAGCTTGAGCCAGAGCCGTTGCAGCGGCCGGTCGAGCACCAGCCGTAGCGACCAGCCGAACAGCACCAGTGGGATCACAAAGGCTGCGCCACCGAGGCTCTGGCGCAGCAAATCGGCGAGAACCGCGCCGTCGCGGCCGAGAAAATTGTGCGCAGCGGTATCGACCGCGGTGTCGAGCGACGGGTCTGTCGGGTGGTAGGAGACCAGCGCCGCCCCGACCAGCAGCGCCGCCAGCAGCAGGCCAAAACCCAGGGTTTCGAAGACACGGCGCTTCAGCGCTGCCAGCAGCTCGGCCCAGCCCCGCCAGCGGCGCGCGTCAGCACCGGTCGAAAATCCGATCGATCTCGCCATGCGTCCCCCAAGGTGCGGCCATCCTCAAGCGGCCGAGGCCCCCAAAGCCCCGACTGCGCGGTCGGCGCCAATTTACGCCATCGCCGGGCTGCGGAAAAGCGCCGTCGGGTCGCCGCTATCGTCCGGCCGGACCGTCAGTCGTTGCCGAACAGTCTTTCGAGGAACGGATCGAAAAACAGGCTGTGGCTATCGTATTTCTGCAGTGTCGTGACCTCCCATTGCCAGTTGTCGTCGACAGCCCTCTTTTCCGTCAACAACTTCTGAACTCCGCCGATATAGTCTCGATTGGTCCAGGCACCGGTATTCGTATAGGCCCAACCTTTCGACCATTCGGGCAGGACGCGGGCGGTGGTGCCGGTAAACCGCCGCGACAGCCATTCCTCCAATTCCTGGTAGAACTGGTTGGCATTCGGCGTCCCGGGAATCGTCAGCACGTCGAGCCACAGCGCGACATCCCACTGGTTCTGCACCGCGACCGGATCGCGGGTCAGCGACGAGATGACCGGGCTCTGCGGCGTCTTGCCGGGTGAGGCGGCAATGTCGGCCGGATTGTCGAGCCCGGTCACCCGGATCTCGATCGCCGAGTTGATCGGGTATTGCGAGCGTGACCGGTACTGCGCCAGCATCCCGGTGACCTGGTTCGCAAAGTCGTGCACCGCCTGTTGCACATCGTGCTTTCGCATCTGCACCGCATAGCCGTTGGCGGTGACTTTCAACGTCGTGTCCTGGACGTAGAGCAGCGTGTTTTTCGACGGGCCCCAGATGTCGCGGGATGGTGGGTAGACGTCGCTGCCGAGCAGGTTCTTGCCGTCGAGACCCTTGGCGGTGGCCTGATAGGCCATGCTGCCGAGTTCGGGCGTCAAACTGCCCAGGATTCCGCCGCCGCTGAACGCTGCCTTCAGAAAGCTCTGCAGCAAGGGATCGAGATCGTCGGCGAACGGGTAGTTGAACGGGCCGCGGACTTCGCGTGATTCGGCCGGCTTTTGCGGTGCGACCTCCCAGATGTGGAGCCAGGGATTGTCGGTAAAGGGGAACCAGATGACCTCGACCCGGCCGCAGCGGTTCAGAAAATCGCCAAAGCTGTTGGCGGGCGGCGGCGCCGACGGATTGCCCGGTGGAAAGATCGTCGCCGCCGGCAGGTCGGTGTAGCTGCGGCAGCGCAGATTGTAGTTGTTTACGACCTCCAGCACGACTTCGGTCAGAAAGGCGCGGCCGACATGGGCGAGAAACGCCTTGTCGTCACCCTCGCCGCGCTGAAATGTGCGCAGCGTGTAACGGTCGGGGGTCGCCGAATGCGGATCGGTGACGACCGCAGTGAATTCGAGAATGCGATTGCTCATCGAGCCGTAGCCCGACGGCATATTGTCGAGCGGCGGGGTCGGCACCGCGGTGCCGTGCGCGTTGATCGCCAGCACCCCGCCAACCGTCAAATTTCCCGGCGCCGGCGTATGCGGGAAGCTGTAGCCCGGTGCAGCACCCGTGCCGCCCGGCTGGTTCTCCAGAAACTGCAGCAGGGCGCCCATCGACGCCCCGGTGCCGACCCGCACGCATGGCGGGCGGCCGCCGCCGGCCGGGAGCATCGCCATCTGAAACAGGCTCTTCGTCGTATCGACCAGCAGCAGGTGGTCGGGATCGACCCCGGCGCTGACGGTCAAGGGCGACCAGGTATGCATAAAACCGCGCGGCCGGACCCGAAAGCCGTGATCCTTGGCCCAGTTGCACACCGCAACCACATCCTCGGCGGTGCGCGGTGCGCAAGTCCACAGATTAGGCACGATGAGATCGCCTGCCCAATTATTAAACGGGTAGCGATCGAGCGGGATGCCGGCCGGAAAATCCGGCAAGGTCGTCGGACCGGAGGGCGAGCCAACCAGCTTGATATCATAGTTCTGCGTCGTCCCGGCCACCGTATAGGTCGCGGTCTGCCCGTTCAGCTTGAAGACGATGTGCTCGCCGGCCGCCTCGGTCCGGCCGAGGACGGCGTCGACCACCGGCCAGAATTCAAGCCCCTCACGGAACGCCGTGTTCGCCAGATCGATCACCCGGGTCTGGTTGATCGGATAGTTGTCGGTCGAAAAGCTGTGCGCACCGTTCGTCTGGGCGACAAACGACATGACAAAAGCGGCATTGTTGATGCAAGCAATCTTTTGAGCTTCCACAGCGACACCTTTGGTTGAACGTGCTGAAGCTAATATAAAACTGGCGGCCGCCCTGGGCCGGCACCGGCCAAGTGGGTCGCCGATGGCCGGTAAGACAGGAAGACCGGCCGGCCGCGTGTTGCGACCGGCCCGCCGGTGCCGTTGGCGGGCACGATGAGGCGGAGGGCTCCCCGCCCAGCCGTGCCGCCGCGGCGACCCCTCGTCGAGGCGGGTCAGCCGCCGATCAGGTTGATACTGTAATTGAGCGTCGTGCCACGCACCTCGTAGGTGGCGGTCTGGCCGTTCATCTTGAATACGATGTGCTGATCGGCCGATTGCGTCTTGCCAAGGATGGCATGCACCTCCGGCCAAAACTCGACGCCTTCGCGAAACGGAGTGGAGCCGAGATCGATCACGCGGGTCTGATCGATCGGATAGGTGTCGGTGCCGTTGGAGGTTCCGCCCGTGGTCACGGCCTGGAACCACATGACAAAGCCGGCATTATTGGTGCAGGCAATCTTCTGTACCTCGACCATGACGCTGATCTCCGATGGAAATCCGCCCTGGCGACCAGAGCAGTTAACCATATATCCAAAGACGTTTGCTAACAATGGCGCTGCACTCGCAGAGGTCTGGACAGATCGGCGACGGCACCCGATGCTGGACCAATGCGCGACGATGTCGAGCTGTTGATCGCCGGCGGCGGGCTCAACGGGCTCTTGCTCGGCATCGCCTGTGCCGGCGGCGGGCTCAGCGTCGCACTCGTCGATCGCCAGGATCCGGCAGCGATGCTCGACAGCGGCTTTGACGGGCGCAGCTCGGCAATCGCCTATGGGTCGCAGCAGGCTCTGGAAGCGCTCGGGCTGTGGCCGCTCGTCGCAGCGGAAGCCGAGCCGATCCGCGAAATCCGCGTCGCCGACGACAATGCGCCGTTCTTCCTGCATTACGACCATCGCGAATTGGGTCCGGACTTGGCACAAGGTGGTGCCCCGCTCGGCTGGATCGTCGAGAACCGGGTGCTGCGCCGCGCACTGATCGAGCGCGCGCGGTCGCTGCGGTCCCTCACCCTCCTCGCCCCGCTCGCGGTCGAAGCAGTCTCGGTTTTGGCCGCCGCCGCGCAAGCAACGCTTTCTGACGGGCAGCGGGTGAAATCGCGCCTCGTCGCCGCAGCCGACGGTGTCTCATCGCCGCTGCGCCGGGCCGCCCAAATCCGCACCGTCGAATGGCGCTATCCGCAGACCGCGATCGTCACCACGGTGCGGCACGAGCACCCGCATCTCGGCATCGCGGTCGAGCACTTCCTGCCAGCCGGGCCGTTTGCGATCCTGCCGATGACCGATGATGTTACACAGGCGCCCGGACGCCGCGGGCGCTCGTCGATCGTGTGGACCGAACGCGACACGCTAGTGCCGCGGCTGATGGCGCTATCCGACGGCGAGTTCGCAGCGGAATTGGCGGCACGCTTCGGCGATTTTCTTGGGCATCTCGAGCCGGTCGGCCCGCGCTGGTGCTACCCGGTCGGGTTGATGCTGGCCGAGCGCTATGCCGGCCGCCGACTGGTGCTGGTCGGCGAGGCGGCGCATCTGATCCACCCGATCGCCGGCCAGGGGCTCAATCTCGGCATCCGCGACGTCGCCGCCTTGGCCGAGTTGATCATCGACGCCCGCCGCCTCGGTCTCGACATCGGCGAGGATAGGCTGTTGCGCCGCTACCAGGAGTGGCGCCGGCTCGACACGGTCATGCTCGCCGCCGTGACCGATGGGCTCAACCGCCTGTTTTCGAATTCGTTTCCCCCGCTGCGCCTGGCCCGCGACTTGGGCCTTGCCGCGGTCAACCGGCTGCCGCCCTTAAAGCGCTTCCTGATGCGCGACGCGATGGGCATCACCGGCACCCTCCCCCGCCTGCTGCGCGGCCAGAAGCTGTGAGGGATGGCGGCATGTTTAAAATATGAGCGCCCCGCGCCTGGTACTCCCAACCCTTCCTGATCTCATCTCAGGCTCGTCTTGCCCGGACTTGATCCGGGCGCCCACGCCTTGGCAGCGGCCGCCGACAGGCGACAAAACCTGATAGCGCGACACCAAGCAAAGCCAGCGAACCCGGTTCCGGCACGGAAGGAGGCGGCGGAACCGGATTGCCGATACCTGGGCTCAGTGCGATCGAGAACTCGCTCGCGAGCGGAAAGCTCGGATCGATCTCGAACGAAGGGTCCGCAAAGGCAGACGCGAAATTTGTGCCATTTGCCGTCTCCAAAGCCTGAGCTGTTAATTCTACGAAAATCGGCATATCGGATAATAAATTAGTATCAGTATCGATCATTATGCTCGGTATACAGGCTCTGGTTTGCCCGTCGTCAAGGGCAGCAGAGCAGGCATATTCGGAAAGAATTTCGCAATCTGCGCAGTTATAACTCATGCCCAGGGTCACGATCCCTTCGCTATATCCTTGAGTGCCGCTGGATTGTGTAGCAATCATATCCGTCATAACGATTGTCTCGCCGGTTGCTTCCGCGCCCCATTTACTATGACAGGCGCGATAGATGCCCGACACGCTATTGACGGTCACGGGGCCCTGATCGCTCGAAGAGGTTTACCGCTGACTTCGGGAACTGGACATTGGCCCGGTCACTACCATGATACGTGATCATCAGTGTGAAGGCGAGGCCATGGCGGAAGCGGAAATCGAATTGATCGAGACCACAGCAGGACAGGTTACGGAGGTCCTCAAGCGGCTCGGTGTTCCCGAGGAGCGCATGGTTATGGTCGTGATCGAGCCGGACGACTGGCTGGTAAAAGCCAGGCAAGAGTCACGGCGCCTGGTCATCGCCGACGGTCTCAGCGACGAGGACATCGATCGTATGATTGATCAAGCGCGGACCGAAATACGGTCGCTCCCGGGGTGAGAATTGTCGTCGATACCAATGTCTTTGTAAGCGCAGTCCTCAAGGCGAACTCAGCGCCGTTCTTTGTAGTTCGCTGGATCGAGCAGAATGGTGGACTGCTCAGATCCGCCGCGACCGAGCGAGAGCTTTTCGACGTTCTGCAACGGCCGCATATCGCTGCGGTGACGTCTCCCGCTTTTCAAGAGGGTCTCACGAAAATGTTCGCCACAGCTGAATTGATAACCATCACGGAGCATATTACTGCGTGTCGTGATCCCAGAGACGACAAATTTCTCGAGCTGGCGGTCAATGGAACAGCGGAGCTGATCGTCTCGGGTGACTCGGACCTCCTCGCTCTGAACCCGTTCCGGGAAATACCGATCATCACGCCAGCGATCTATGTCCGTGACATCGCACGCTAACTCAGCATTTTCTCCAGTGTTTCCAGCGTGTCGGCTTCGCGGACGGGCTTGTCCCAGCGGATGCGATGGATGCGCGGGAAGCGCATCGCCACACCCGATTTGTGGCGGGTCGAGCGGTGCACGCTGTCGAACGCGATTTCCAGCACGATCGCCGGTGTCACCTCTCGCACTGGGCCGTGGCGCTCGACCGTGTTGTTGCGTACCCAGCGGTCGAGCCGGCGCAACTCGTCATCGGTAAAGCCCGAATAGGCCTTGCCGACCGGCACCAGCGCATCACCGGCCCAGGCGCCGAACGTGTAATCGGAATAAAAGGACGAGCGCTTGCCGTGGCCGCGCTGCGCGTACATCAGCACCGTGTCGAGGGTCAACGCACCGCGTTTCCATTTGAACCACGGGCCTTTCGGCCGGCCGGCGACATAGAGCGAATCGGCACGCTTCAGCATCAGTCCTTCGATGCCGCGCTCGCGCGCCCCGTCGCGCAATTCGCGCAATTCGGCCCAGTTCGTAAACGGCACCAGCGGCGACAGGTCGAGACCCGGCCGGGTTGCGCGCGCGTACCAGGCTTCGAGCCGCCGCCTTCGCTCGGCGAAAGCGAGGCCGCGCAGGTCGTCTGGCCCCTCGCGCAGGATGTCGTAGAGCCGCACCGCTGCCGGAAACTCGTGCAGCATCCTCGCGGTCGGGGTCTTGCGGTTGAGCCGCTGCTGCAGATCGTTGAACGACCCCACGGCACCATCGCGCACGACCAGGAGCTCGCCGTCGAGCGTCACCGCGTCGGGCAGCGCCGCGCCGATATCCGGAAAGGCCGCACCGATCTCGTCGCCCGAGCGCGAATAGAGCCGCTTTTGTCCACCGCGAGCGACCAGCTGCACGCGGATGCCGTCCCATTTCCATTCGGCGAGATAATCGCGCGGATCGAGCGCGGCTAAATCGGTGTCTTCGAGCGGCTGGGCCAGCATCAGCGGGCAGAAATTCGGCAGATCGCCAGCTTCCGGGGCTGGTGCCAGACCCTCAAGCCAGGCGAAGAGCGGCCGGTACGGCGGGTCTAGGCCGTGCCAGACCTCTTCGATCCGATCGATCGGCACCCCGCCCCAGGCCGCCAGCGCTGCCTTGGCGAGCCGTGCCGACACCCCGATCCGCAGGCTGCCGGTGACGAGCTTGAGCAATGCCCAGCGCCCGGTCGCATCGAGCGCGTCGAGCCACGGGGCGAGCAGTCCGCCGACCTCGGCACGGCTCGCCCGCATCAGGCGCTCGACGATCTCGCCGAGGCCCGGCACCTGGCCCGACGACCGCGTCGGCTCGGGCCAGATCAGCGACACGGTCTCGGCGAGGTCACCGACAAAATCATAGGACCAGCCGAGGAGTTCGGGATCGACCCGGGCGGCGGCCAGCGCCCGGATCTGCATGGGTTTCGCGTCGGCAAAGGCGAGCGCGCCAGTCAACGCCGCCAAGGCCCAGCCGCGTTCCGGATCGGGCGCGCCGGCGAAATATTCCTGCATCAGCCGCAGTTTGCCGTTGCGCGACGGGGTGAACAGCAGCGCGTCGAGGAGGGCCGCGAACCGGTTCATTCGTCTTCCTCGAAACCGGTCAACGCCAGCGCACGGGCACGGTGGCCTTTCTTCGTTGCATAATGGACCAACGCTTCCTCGCAGCCGTGCGTGACCCAGACCTCATCGGCCGCGACCTCGTCGAGCGTTGCAGTCAGTTCGTCCCAATCGGCATGGTCGGAGATGACCAGCGGCAGCTCGACGCCACTCGCCTTGGCGCGCTGGCGCACGCGCATCCAGCCGGAGGCCAGCGCCACCACCGGATCGGGCAGTCGCCGCGACCAGATATCGGCGAGTGCGGCGGGCGGCGCCAGCACGATGCACCCCTTCAATGCATTCTGCGCGACCCCCGTCGCCGGCAGCACCGGCCCCAGAGCCACCCCGAACTCCTCGTAGAGCCGGGTCAGAGCGAGCAGCGCGCCGTGCAGATAGACCGGCTCCTCATAGCCGGCGCGCCGCAGCAGCGCCAAGAGCCGCTGGCATTTGCCGAGCGCATAGACGCCGACCAGGTGGCAACGCTCCGGAAACCGTGCCAGCGAGCGCAAGAGCTTGTCGATCTCCGCGGTGTCGGGCGGATGGCGGAACACCGGCAAGGCGAACGTCGCCTCGGTGATGAACAGGTCGCAATTCTGCGGCTCGAACGGCGCGCAGGTCGGGTCGGGCCGGCGCTTGTAATCGCCGGAGACGACGACCCGGCTGCCCTTGTAGTCGAGCACGATCTGGGCGCTGCCGAGCACATGGCCCGCCGGAACGAGCCGCACCGCGACCCCGCCGATCGCCAGGCTCTCGCCATAGGCAAGCGGCTGCAATACGTCGCCGGCGGCTGCGGCGTAACGCTGCCGCATGATCGCGAGCGTCTCGGCGGTGGCCAGCACCGTTGCGTTGCTGGCGCGCGCATGATCGCCATGCCCATGGGTGATGACGGCGCGAGCCACCGGGCGGTGCGGGTCGATGTGAAAATCGCCTGGGACGCAATAAAGCCCGGAGGGTGTCGTCCTGATCCAGCTTTGGGGCGATGGTGCTGCGGCAGGCATCGGGGCGGCGCTGTCGGGTGGTGG
>Ga0335075_10000268_pt1 | contig 96738 bp, 53 predicted proteins | sample Lox_Sample_24_FD_206723 | JGI IMG/M metagenome (GOLD analysis project Ga0335075, IMG submission 206723) | Soil microbial communities from Loxahatchee National Wildlife Refuge, Florida, United States - Lox_Sample_2.4 | ecosystem: Environmental > Terrestrial > Soil > Wetlands | place: USA... | reverse complement strand
CCGGATATGTCTTCGGCAGGCAGCGGTTCTTCGAACCAAAACAGATTGAATTCCTCCCACATGGCCGCGCGCCGTATGGCCTCGGCCTGAGTAAAGCATTCATTGGCATCCACCATCAGAGTGCGATGCGGGCCAAGGACCTCGCGAACTGCTGCGATGCGCTCGACGTCTTCCGCCGGGTCCTGTTTGCCAACTTTGATCTTCGTGCCGCGGAAACCGGCGCGAACAATTTCACGCGTCTCTTCAACGAGCTGTTCCAGGGTATGATTCAGCCATCCGCCGTCGGTATTATACACGGGCACCTTTTCACGAAATCCTCCAAGCAGCCGGTGCAGCGAAACTTTTGCCGTTTTGGATTTGATGTCCCAGATGGCAATGTCCACGGCGGCGAGCGCAAGCACGGCAATGCCGCCGCGCCCGACCCAATCCATCCGCCGCCACATCTCGTGCCAGACCTGCTCGTTGTTCAACGGATTCATTCCGCTGATCAGCGACCGAATGCTCGTATTGACCACCGAACAGATTTCGCGCGCGCCGTGGGGAATAATGCTGTATGTAAAACCATGCCCGGTAATGCCTTCGTCAGTTTCGATCTGGACGAAGATGACGTCCATTTTATTGAAATGCCGGATGGCATCGCGCATGTCGCGATGCACGGGGACTTGATAGAGATCTGCGGAAACTTTAGTAATTTTCATGAATCATTAACGAACGCCTTACTGGTCGTCGGCGGGAGAAATAGCGATAGTCTGGATTGAAGTAAAGAATTCGATGGCCGCGCGGCCTTGTTCGCGGGAATGAGAGCTCGACTGCTTCAATCCGCCAAACGGCGCGTGCGGTTCCACGCCGGCGGTCTCGCCATTGATCTTAATCATGCCGGCCTCGGCGGATTTGATGAATTTCAGGATGCGGCTGATGTCGCGCGAAAAAATCGCCGCGCTCAAACCGAATTTGACGTCATTGGCAAGTTCGAGCGCGTGCTCCAAATTGCGCGCCGGAATAATGCCTAAAACAGGACCAAAAATTTCCCGCTGGCCCAGTTCCGAACTCGGGTCCACCCTGCCAAAAATCGTTGGTTCGATGAAATATCCCTGTTTGCCATCGGGCGCCTTGCCGCCGGTCAGGAGGCTGGCCCCATTTTTGGCCGAGCGGCCAACCGAGGCCAGGATGTTGGAGTGTTGTGTCTGGGTCACCACGGGCCCCAGATAGCAATCGTCTTCCAGGGGATCGGACAGCTTGATGCTCCTGGCCTTCTCGACAATCATTTCAGTAAAAGCCGGGACGATGCTTTCCTCGACAATCACCCGGCTGGTCGCCGTACATTTTTGACCGGCGAAACGCATGGCCGCGCTCAGCGTGAGGTCCACGGCTTTGCGCATATCGGCATCCGCGGCGACGATCGTCGGGTTTTTGCCGCCCATCTCGAGTTGATATTTGACCCCGCGCTCGACCGCGGCCAATGCTACCTTGCGGCCGACATCATTCGAGCCGGTAAAGCTGATGCCGTGTACCAGCGGATGCGATGTGATGCATTGGCCCACGATAGCGCCGTTGCCGGCGACCATATTGATGACGCCTTTGGGAAAACCGGCTTTTTCCAACAATTGCATCAGTGCGAATCCGGTGATGGACGATGGTTCCGCAGGCTTCCAAACCACGGTATTTCCATAAATCAAAGCCGGAGCCATTTTCCAGAGGGGGATGGCCACCGGGAAATTCCACGGGGTGATGATGCCGACGACGCCCAGGGGAATGCGATTGCTGTAAAGGAGGGTTTTGCCATCGGACGCGGGAAACACTTCGCCCGAAGGCCTCATTCCTTCGCCCGCGTAGTAGCGGAGGAGGACCACGCCGCGTTTGAGCTCCCCGCGGGCTTCGGCGATGGGCTTGCCCATTTCACGCGTCATCAGCCGCGCCAATTCCTCTTTGTTTTCGTCTAAAATATTCGCAGCGCGATGCAGAATTTCCGAACGCGCGGGCCAGGGCATCGCTTTCCACGCGGGAAGCGCCCGATGAGCCGCTTCGATTGCCGCATTGGTTTCTTCGGCGCTTGCCAGCGGATAATTGCCGATGGTTTCGTTTATATTGGATGGATTTTCCCTTGTCGCCCGCTGTCCGGACGCGCTTCCGGTCCATTCTCCATTGATATATTGTTTGGCCTCGATGGACATAACCTCAAGATTCTTTGACAACCGGTATTCCCAAATCCGCTGGACCGGGCTTTGACGTGACGGCGTCGGGATAATAGCGCTTCACCATTTCCATTCCCAGCGACGCCCGATGCACCCGCTCCTGGCACAGTGAAATGTTGGTTGCCTCAAACTGTTTGCCCGAAGGATAGACGTCCGGATGATTTCTCAACCCGAATTTGATGTAAACCGGCGCCAGAATCCGAATGAATTCCGGAATCTCGTAATGCCGAATGAATCCGCCGAAATTGTCCGGCGCTTCCACGTATAAATCCAAAGGAATGCTCGTGGCCTGCCGGATCGCCGCTAGTTTCGGCAGCGTAAGCCCTGTCGGCAGATTATAAGTATCCGCTCCCAAATCCTGGATGAGACGCACAGATACCGGATTGGAAGCCATCATTTGAACGGAACATTTGATGATAAAATTCTGCGGCAGCAGGTTTTTTTCCTTCATTTTTTTTGCCAGCAACACCAATGCTTCGTCGCCGACCAGGGCGCCGCGAATGCCCAGCGCGGCGGCGCGTTTCAAATCTTCGATAGCATAAACCAATTGGTCCATGCCTTCGTGCCGGATGCCTGCCGCTTTGCCCGCCGCAGTCAATGGCATGGGGCTGATGTCCCATGTCCCGCGCGGCCCGACAAAAAGGCTCAGCTCCATTTTCCGCGAGGCGCAAAGCCGGCCCATCTCCAGGATTTCATCGTCCGTCAGCAGCATGATGCCGCTGCCTTGCGAGATGCGATGGACGGTCAGGCCGTACCGGTCAATTTCCTTGAACGTGGCTGCCAGCGCCGCCGGCCCTTCCACGCTGGGCAATTCGACGCGATATTGCGCGCCATCGGGAAATCGCTTTGAAGAAGAAGGCAAACTGTACAGGTCACCCTCGGGGTAACCCAGCGAAGCCAAAAAGTTTCTCGTTTCTTTCACAAATTAGCCTGATAGAAAAGTCTCAATCGGCAGACAGCGCTGGGCGCATCTTGACACTGTTCCTGGTAGGGACGCTGCGCTGCGGCGTCCAGCGCCGCGTGCAGCGGCGCAACGAGTGGAATCGGACCTCGTTCAACGCATGTTCCGCCCGCATCTTGCGCGGGCGGGGACATCGCAGCGCGATGTCCCTGCCACCAGCGACATCAAGAACAGTGTTTGGATGCCGTTTATGACCCGGATTCAATTTTTTTCCTTTATTTCGGGGAACAGCAAGTCGCTGCAAATTTTTGCCGAACTCAATATATGACGGTGCATCGCTTGCGCGGCTTCATCGCGCTGATGATTTAAAAGTGCTTCAATGACGGCCAGGTGTTCAGGCAAAGCCAGGTCGAAAGGATAATGATGGTCCGCCACGGCGCGCCGAATGGATGTGAGCAACGAGCGATACCGGAAAATTTCCTCTTTAAGCCGCAGATTGCCGCAGGAACTGGCGATGGAAGTGTGGAAGTCATCGTCGCTGGCAACAACCAAAGACGTCCAGTCCGGCGATTCCTTTGAAATGAGATCGTTCGCCTGCGATTGAAGTTCGAGCAGGGCCGCGCGATCCATTTGCTGGCAAGCCAACCGCGTTGCCTCAGCCTCCAAAATGGCCCGGACCTGAAAAATCTCGAAAAGCTGGGCCGGCCCAAATGGCCGCACGATCGTTCCCCGATTGTAATGATTTTCTATAATGCCGCACGCGGCCAATTCCTGGAGGGCCTCGCGCAGGGGCGTAACACTCACGTGGAGTTGCTCGGCCAATAACTTATGGTTCGACCAAATTCCCGGCCTCATTTCGCCGCGCACAATCGCCAAAAGCAGCACCTCAAAGACTGATTCCCGGAGAGCTCGCTGCCTGACAGGACCCAAGGTTGCCACCGGCCCAGACCGCTCGATTGCGCTGGGATTTAATATGGGCGGCGGGACCGTCGGCATAAGTCGTTAATTACGAATGGCTTTTTGAGTAACGTTCAAAGGTTTTTAATATGTAGCTTTATAAAATTATCCATGGCTAAAACGATGATGTCAACACAATGTTGTAAAATATATTATACTTTTTGTTTTTTGTTATTGACATAATCCATTATCTATGTTTTTTTAGCTCCATGCCCCTCTTGAAACAGTCGAGCAATCGCGGCTTTGCCTGCTATCTCGACATTCGAAATTCCAATGCTTTAACCCTTTAATTCGTCCGCCGCTCAAGAACCCAAATCCCGAAAAATTCCCATGAAAACAAAATTCTCTAAGCTGTTTCGTGTTGGTGTGGCAGTGTCCGCGTTCCTCCTGCCGATTGCGTTGCATGCGCAATCCCTTTATTCCAACGCGGTGATGAGCCTGAACCCGGTCGCTTACTGGCCATTGCAGGAAACAACACCGGCGCCGCGATACGATATGGAAACGAACTACGGCTCCCTGGGATCCATCGCCAACGGGTATTATTTTAGTTCGTCGGCACAGGCCACGAACTTTGGGGCGATTGCGGGCGACACCGACGGCTCCAGAAATTTTTTGAGTGGCGGCAATGCGGGCCTGGTTGTGCCTACGACAGATAATCGCGTTTCGCTGGTCGCGGGGCAGCCGTTTACAGTGGAATGTTGGGTGCGTGCGACGGAGGCGAGCACCTATTGCGGTATCATAAATCAAACTGCTGGCATTGGTTCCGGCGGCCTCAACGGTGCGGCCAACGATTACGGTTGGTCGCTGGTTCAGGGTTATGCTGCTTACCGTGGTGGCCCCACTCCGAATAGTCCTGCGTGCTTTTGTTTTCACGTTTTTAACGGCTACGGCAACCTTGGCGGCGGCGAAGTGGAGTTGACCAACGCGGCTTCGGGCGAGTGGCTGTCAGGCGGCGCTACGGGTTATGAAAACACATGGATTTATCTTGTCAGTGTGTTCGATGGCACTAATTGTTGGATGTATATGTACGGCACCAACCTAAGCAGCGCCTACTCAGGAACAAATGCCATGGTTTACGAGACTCCGATTACTAGCGAAGGCGGGCAGGCCTATTTCGGTACCCCGACACTCTTGCCGACCGCGCAGTTTATGCCAGACACATGGGACCCGATCTTGTTTGGCGAAACCCGCAGTTACACCGTCAATCATAACTGGGGCGGGTTTATGGACGAAGTGGCCATTTACACCAATGCTTTAACGTTTCTCCAAATCTCAAACCATTTCAATGCCGGGACCAACGGATTGGGAAATTACAAGGCGACCATTTTGGGAGACAATCCTTATATGTATTGGCGGATGGATGCGCCGAAATGGACGTATCCGGCGCTGAGCAGTTTGCCGGGGGCGATGAATTATGGAAGCGCTGCGGCGAATATGACCAATTTCTTTACGGGCGGCCACGGGGCGGACTGCGCCGTTTATCAACCGGGGACTCTTCCCGGAGTGGCGGGGCCGACGTATCCTGGATTTGGGCCGTTCACCAACGCCTGCGCGTTCAATGGGCAGGTTGGCGCGGTAGATGCGGGTTACAATACGTTGTTAGACCCGACAGGCGCAGTTAAGAACTTCACACTCGTCGGCTGGTTCAAAGGAAATCCGATGGACACCCTCGGCGCTCGGACCAACAGCCTTGTCAGTCATAGTGGTCAGTCGTGGAAAGCTTCGTTCAGACTTGGCACAGCATATGTAGCTAAAGGAGCGGGAGCATTTGCCAGCCTCGCTCCGACGGCTGCGTTCAACGGAAACGACGGAAAATGGCACATGTTCGCCCTCGAGTCCGGTTATTTCAATGGCAGCACCAACGTGGCATTCTATCTTGATAGCGGCCTGACTTCCGCTTCGGTCGTTAATTCGAGCCCAATTCCCGGCACAAATGTTGACGTCTGGATCGGTGGCGCTCCGGACGGGGCATATACGCAGCTCACAAACGAAACCAGCTATAATGCAGCGGAGCAATATCTGGCTGGTGAAGTTGCTCATGTCGCCTTTTTCACCAATATCCTGAGCTTCGACCAACTTCAGACGCTCTTTTTCACCGCCCAGCCCGCTCCAGTCATCTCGCGGCAACCTGTGTCGGCAGTGGCCGGCCTGAATAGCGCGTTTACCAACTCGGTGAGTGTCGAGGGCACTCCGCCATACTTCTATCAGTGGTACACAAACGGTGTTGCCCTCGGCGGAGCGACCAGTCCCAATCTGGTGATCAATCCTGTGGTGCCAAACCCTGCGTATACCAATTACTATGTGGTAATAACAAACACCTACGGCGCTGTGACCAGTTCTGTCGTGAGCTTGACCGTCGTCTCAAATTTGATGTTCATAGCCCAATATCCCGTTTCCTACACTAATCCAATATCGTTGTATGGAGGAACCAACATTGACGGAACTAATTATTTCGGCTCGACTCCCACGTTCACGGTTGACGTGGTGGGCGCGTCGCCTGCGTATCAGTGGCTGACAAATGGCGTTGATATGGGCGGCGCCACCAATACCAGCCTGACGATCGAGGACATCCAGATGAGCGGTCCCACCAACTTTAGCTGCGTAATAACTAACATCTTTGGCTCGATCACCAGCACGGTGTGGTCGGTGGCTTACCTTCCGGCTCCGACCGCGCCCTTCCCGCAGGCAGTTCTCGCGGCCCAGCCTTTGGCGTATTGGCGGTTAAGCGAGGGGCCGGATAACGGTGCCGGCGATGACGGCGCCATTTGCAATGATTATCAAAGCGGCAACAATGGCATTTATACCAATGTGTTTCTGGCAAATGCGAATGGCGGCACCGGCTATAGTACCGCTACCGATCCGACAGAAACGTCAACATTCTTTGGCCAGTTGTCTCCTTCTTTTGCCGGATTGATAGCATCGAACATTGACTTCTCCACGCCTGCGGGCGGCAATGGGGAATTTACGGTCGCTGTCTGGGCCAATGGCAACCAACTCGGCCAAACCGCAAATGCCGGCCTCGTCACGAAAGGTCATTGGGGCGCTGAACAATTCACGTTGGACGAAGGCGCTTCACCCAACGATTTGCGGTTTGTCGTGCGCGACGCCCTGACCGGTAATTATTATGCCGCCGCCAGTACGGTAAATCTGGGCAACGACGCTAACTGGCATTTTGTGGTTGGTGTATGCGACGAAGCCAACAGCCAGTTGTTGCTTTATGTTGATGGCAATTTGGTTGCCACCGGCACGGTCCCGGCTGGGAACGGAATTCTTAATATCGGCCCGGTTCCGATCGACATTGGCGCCCGCGACTCTTCGACCACTCCTGCCGGCGTCCAATTTCACGGGTATCTCAACGACGCGGCGATTTATAACTACGTCTTCAGTCCAAGTGAGGTTCTGAATCAATATTATTTGGCCGGTATTCGGCCCTACTTTATACAACAGCCTGTCGGTGGCACAAATGTAGATGCAGGCAGCACGCTTGTCGTTTCCGCAACGCCGGGCGGTTCTCCGACGTTGACGAATCAATGGTTCGACGTCCTTGCGAACAGCTACATCCCCGGCCAAACCAATACGACGCTCGTGATTAGCAATATCCAGGCTGGAGACACTTACTATTTGACCTCGGCCAATGCCTACGGCTCGACCAATTCGAGCACAGTACAAGTGTTTGTAAGCTCTGGAAAGCCGGCGATTTCCGTGGACGTTCAAAGTCCGTTCTATGCCGTCCTGGGCCAAAACGCCAATAATTCGGCAACCGTCTATGGTTCATACCCGCTCGCATATCAATGGCAGTTCTCCAACAACGGCTCGACCTGGGTGAATCTGGCCAACAACAGCCAGATCTCCGGCGCGCAATCCAGCTCCCTGAGCCTCACCGATGTCCAGGCCGCCAATGTCGGCGATTATCAGTTGGTGATTACCAATGTCTACGGTGCCACCACAAGCAGCGTGGCCCCGCTCGTTATTTCAGGCGATCTTCCGTTGTCGTTCTACGGCAACACCGGACTGGGTTGGAAGACCGGCGGAGGCGCCAGTTTCGCCAGTGGCGTCTTGAGCCTCACCTACTCCGGAGAAGGCAATGGAACGTTCTTCTTCGACATTCCCCAATACATCGGCGCGTTCCAGGCCTCATTTATCTATCAGGCGCAATATTTGAGCACCTACCCGCTTGCCGATGGCATCACCTTCTGCCTCCAGAACGATCCTCGCGGTCCCAGCGCCACAGGCTCAGGCGGAGGAGACCTCGGATATACGGGAATCACTCCCAGTGTTGCGTTCCAGATCAATATCTACCCCGGCAATAACTATGGCGGCACCGGAGTTGGCTTTGGCGTCGACGGAAACCTCGATTCGACCATTCCGACAGGCAGCGTCAATTTGACCAATGGTCTGGTCAACGTCTGGCTCAATTATGCCAACGGCAACCTGGGGCTGACGTTATCGAATGAACTCAGCGCCGCTACGTTCAGCACGAATATAGTCACCGGAGACATCACGCAACCTTTAGGCGGGGATACCGCCTACGTTGGGTTTACTGGGGCATTCGGCGGGGATACGTCCATCCAGACCGTTCAGAACTTCCAATTCGTGAGCATTCCGCCCCAGGCCATCGAGGAGGCGGACGGCAACGCCATGATTGCCTGGCCGGGTTCGGTCAATGGCTACTCACTCCAGGAAAATTCCGATCTGACGACGACGAATTGGGTCAACGTCACGAACTCCGTGCTCGTCTTCTCAAATGACATGAATATAGCGATAGTGCCTGTGACCTCTTCGAACCAGTACTACCGCCTCGTTCTGCCCCTGTCACAATAATCATTTAAATCAGAGAAAATGAATAGAAAAGTTTAATGGTGCGAAAATGAAGACAGGCTATTCATCCTTTATAATGGATAACCGGGCCCGTGCCAGGGAAGGGGCGGGCAGGACAGGCAGGAGACGACGCCAGGATTCCCGAGGCGCCGCCGGGCGACCTGAGAGTCCGGCCACGCACAAAGGCCGTGCGGCCTTTACGCTTATCGAACTGCTGGTGGTCATCGCCATTATCGCAATTCTTGCCGCAGTTCTATTGCCGGTATTGAGCGCCGCCCAGGAAAGCGCGCGGCGCACGCAATGCCTCAATAATCTCAAACAGTTGGCCACGGCCTGGGTCATGTATTCGAGTGATAACAATGACAAGATAATGCCAAATCCCGCCCAAACCGTTGTCCAGGGAGTCGATACAACTTACCAAAACTGGGTGAATGGCTATCTAAGCTGGGCTGATCCTAATCCGGACAACACAAATGTGGTTTATTTGCAGCGCGCTGCGACCGGCCCCTACTGCAACTATGCCATCGGCATTTTCAAATGTCCCGACGATAAATTTAAATGTACTGAGGGTGGCGTCCCATATGCCAGGGTCCGCAGTTACTCAATAAATTATTGCATGGAAGGAGACGCAGAAAACCTCGCAAAAGTGACCAATAATTGTCCGATTAATGCGGTTCTGTGGACTTGGCCCGGTATTCCACGTTACGGTTACCAGAGGCTCACAGATATCGGCACGCGTCTGAAGGGTCCTGATCCTGTGGATGCCTGGGTATTTTGTGATGAAAGCGCCGATACAATAAATAACGGCTGCATTGCCTGGGGCAGTTCGTCGCAATGGGCGGACACACCGGCGTGCCGGCATACCCTGGGGAATGATTTTACTTTTGCCGATGGCCACGCCGAGTATCATCGATGGGTGAGTGGTTATAATCCTGCCAGCAACTCCGGTATTTGCGAGCCCGAGAAAGGTCCTGGTGGAGGATGGGTTTCTCCAGCCGTCGGTTTCAATCTGGGGGATTATGACTGGGTCACCTCACATGGTACGGCTACTTATCCGTGAAATGGGCCGGGCGGGACGAGTGTGTAAAATGTTCATCAGGGATCTCCAACTGATTTGCTAAGCAGCCTCAAAATTCGTTATCTTTTCTCCCGTAAAGTGGTCGGTTCCTAGTATTATAGTATTCTCGCGTTGACGGTTGGATTTCACTTGGTAGTAAAGGTTAAAGTGGTCGGTTCCTAGTATTATAGTATTCTCGCGTTGACGGTTGGGTTTCACTTGGTAGAATTTGACACATGGCGCGAAAGCTGCGCGTGGAATATCCAGGGGCGATTTATCATGTGATGAGTCGCGGGGACCGGCGTGAGCTGATCTTTAAGGGTGACCAGGACCATCGCTGCTTTTTAGGTAGCCTGAGAGAGGCGTGCGAGAAAACCGGGTGGCAGATTCATGCCTGATGCCCAATCATTTCCATCTGGTGATCGAAACGCCTCAGGCCAATCTTGTGGCCGGCATGAAATGGCTTTTGGGCACTTACACGTCACGGTTCAACCGGCGCCATAAGCTATTCGGGCACCTGTTCAGCGGGCGTTACAAGTCGCTGATCGTGGATGGCAGCGGCAATGGCTATTTGAAGAGCGTCTGTGATTACGTGCATTTGAACCCCGCTCGGGCAAAGATGTTGCCGTTGGAGCGTCACCTGGTCTCTTTTCCCTGGAGCAGCATGGGGTATTATTTGCAACCGCGGCGGAAGCGTCCGGCTTGGCTGCGAGTTGATCGGTTGCTGGGGAGCATGGGATTCCTGGAGACAGCAAGGAGGGGCGGCGCGAGTTTGGGAAGCGAATGGAGTTGCGCCGAATGGCCGAGGACGACCCGAAGCAATTGAAGGCAATGCGGCGCGGTTGGTGTTTGGGGACTGAAGAATTTCGGAGGGAATTGCTGGCACAGATGTCTGAGCGGATCGGTGAAAATCATTTTGGGGAAGAACGGGCACAAAGCGAGGCGGAGGAAGCGGATCGAATTGTCCGGGAAGGACTGAGGCGGCTGAAATGGACGGAAGCGGATTTGGAAGTTCGTTCAAAGGGCGATCCGGGAAAGGTGAAACTGGCCCTTCAGTTGCGGTCAGAGACGACAGCGACGATCAAATGGATGGCTCAACGCCTGAAGATGGGTACTTCAACACACCTCAACCACTTGCTATACTGGCATCGGCGTAAAACTTGATAAATGAATGACAAATACTACGATACTAGGAACCGACCCCTTTACGTTAACACGTCTTCAAATTCATTGGCGGGAACGTAATTGGTAATGACGTTTGCGGTGGCTGGTGTCGTGATTTGAAACGTGGCCCAGGCTCCTCCAGCAAGTGTGTTAACAAGTTCAATGTTCGTCAGGCCAACCACTATTTGCGAGGTGTAGGCCGCCGTCGTCATGCCTATAACCATCCTATTAGTCATGCAACACGCAACGCTAGTATCTGGCCCGTAACCAACCAGGCAAACAAGCTGGATTGGCTGCACCGGGAAGTTTGCCGGAAAGTTGGGATTTGAATTTGTACAGCTAAACGTGACGTACTGGACAGTTTGCGCCGCCGATTGGAATGAAACGCACGCGGTTAAAGGCAAGCACAGTTGCCATTACTGATAGTGCTTTTTTGGTGGCAGACGGACGCCGCCACCGCCACAACAACGCCGCGCCCAAACCTGCCAGCGCACAACCGGACGGCTCCGGCGCCGGACTGATGGCGAGGCCAGTGGCCAGGTTCAGCCCGGTAACCAGCGAGGAATTGATGGTTGACCCGGAAGTTGTGAATTCGCCGACCTCCCCGGCGTACCACTCCGAGAGAAATATGTCGTTCCCCAAAACGGTGATGCCAAAGGTATTCGGTTCGAAAAACAGCGAGGCGTTGATGGTCTGTCCCGAAGTCGTGTATTCGCCGACGCCGTAACGCATGACAAACAAGTCGCCCCGTGAAATAGCGATGCCTTCAGGGCCGCTCAACCCGGAGATCAGCGAAGCATTGACCGTTGACCCATCCAGTCCGTATTCGCCGACGGTGCCGGTTTTCCAATCTGCGACAAACAGGTCATCACCCGAAATCGCGATGCCGCTGGGGTTGATCAACCCGGAAATCAGCGAAGCATTCACCGTCTGTCCTGAAGTTGTGTATTCGCCGATGGTGCCATTGTTATAATTCGCGACAAACAAGTCGTTCCCCGAAATCGCGATTTCAACAGGTTCACTTAAGCCGGAAATCAGCGCTGCGTTAACCGATGACCCATCCAGTCCGTATTCGCCTATTGTGCCGTTGGCAGAATTCACGACAAACAGGTCGTTTCCCGAAATAGCGATGCCTTCGGGGTAATCCAGGCCGGAAATCAGTGAGGCATTGATGGTTGAACCGTCCAGTCCGTATTCGCCAATGCTGTTGTTTCCGTAATTGGCAACGTATATGTCCTGCGCCTTGAGGGTGACTGCAAGACTACACGCTAGCGCCAAAGGGATAAAATAGATTTTCTTCAGTGCTTTCATGCTGAGTTATTTTTTTTCGGGGGGTTCTCAAACTGGACAAGCGACGACGCGACAACAACGCTGCCGCGCCCATGCCTGCCAAGGCCAGCGATCCCGGCTCAGGCACCGCAAAAGCGATGCCGACCGGATTGTACAATCCCGTGATCAATGAAGCATTCACCGTGGCTCCAGAAGTCGTGTATTCTCCAACCGAATCGGAGTTGTCGACGAAAAGGTCGTTGCCCGAGATCGCGATGTCAGCCAGATCACCCAAGCCGGTAATCAGCGACGCATTGACGGTTGCCCCCGAAGTCGTGTATTCGCCAACGGTGCCGTTATTGTTCACGATAAACAGGTCGTTCCCCGAAATGGCTATGCCAGACGGGCTATTCAGCCCTGAAATCAGCGACGCGTTGACGGTCGCGCCAGAAGTCGTGTATTCGCTGATGTAGGCTGTGTTAGGGGTGGGAGCATTCACGACAAACAGGTCGTTCCCAGAAATCGCAACGTCTCTGGGAGTTATCATAGAGCCGGAAATCAGTGACACATTAACCGTCTGCCCGGAAGTCGTGTATTCGCCAATGTATCCTTCGCCGTCAGCGGGATCGTTATCAACAAGCAGGTCGTTCCCCACAATCGCAACGCCCCAAGGGCGAACCAACCCGGAAATCAAGTCGGCATTGATTGTCTGCCCGGAAAGCGTGTATTCGCCAATGGTGCCGCCAGACTCATTCGCGACAAACACTACGTTGCCCGAAATTGCGACGCCAGCGGGAACATCCAACCCGGAAATCAGCGAGGAATTGATTGTCGACCCATCCAGCCCGTATTCGCCAATCGTGCCGTTTCCACCGTTTGCAACATATATGTTTTGCGCTTTGAGGGTGGCCGCCAGGCTACACGTCAGCGCCAGGGCGATTCCATAGATTTTCTTTGTGGTTTTCATAATTAGTTCTTTTTTTGGGGTTAGACGCAGCCAGTTCGTGCGTGCAGCATGTCTAAACAAACAGGCTGCCGTTGTCAAGTAAAGAAATAAAGCTGATGAGGCAGGGACAAACAAACCCATTTAGCGGGCGCACAGCATGGCTCGGTTTATGGTTTCAGTAACGCCGCCCTCAAAATCCGTTTCACAAAATCCCCGATCTCCGATTCCTTTGACCCTCGTGGCCCAACCATTCGGAATGCGGATTCGGTTTGTTGTGACGAGCTCCAGGAGTCTTTCGCCCGGTCGGTCAGTTTTGATGCAAACATGAATCACCGGCTTCCGGCGCTTCGGCCACTTCAGTCGCCATATTTCCGGCATTGCGTACAAGTATTATCAACTCATTGAAATTGGCAAGAGGCGGGACTTGCGTCTCTCAACTCTGGAAAAAATCGCCAATGCTTATGGCATCGGTGTGCATGAACTACTCGCGCCGGAACTTCCAAAGGCATCGCGGGCAAAGCGCGAATGATACATAAAGGGGTCGGTTCCTAGTATCATAAAGGGGTCGGTTCCTAGTATCGTAGTATTTGTGAATTGAGGTTATTACGACGGCCCCATCGAGCCAATTGAAGGTTTCGTTAATGTCTGGCCGGTGGATGAAAGCTATATCGATTACACCGCGTCAGAAACAAATGCCGGGACCGTCAATCAGCCGGACCTCTATCCAGCCATCTCGCGAGATGTCTTGATAACTACGACACCTACGGAAGAATCGATTTTGAAGACGGACGTGATAGGGCGCGTGCGGACGCCCTCGTCGCTCCGGGAGCAGTTACTGGATGAGTTTGAAAAGAGCGGCTTGAGCGGGCAGGAGTTTGCCAAGCTGGCCGGTGTCAAATATTCGACGTTTGCCACGCGGGCACAGAGGCGGCGGCGAGCGCGAGGAACAATGCGACATTCCACGATAACGATAATGTAACTTTTTGTTGCTTTTCGTGTTGCCGAAATGTTGCCGACTAAACCATTGATATCCAACGATGTAGCCGATGTAGCCGATTTTCAGAGCAATCATCGCCGCGAAGAGCGTCCGTCAATCTCCCCTTCGCGGCCTTCGCGGCCTTTGCGTGAGAATTATTCATTCCCGAAAATCACGGGTGCGGTTGTTAATCCTACCCATCCTGTCTAAACCTGCAAATTCCCCCACGCGAAATTAAGTCACCCCTTAATTTCGCCTCATTCAGATTGAGATCTTTTCCCGAAAAACCGCTCGTCGTTCGTTAAGCAGGATCTTCAAATTTCCAAACAAAAGCGCATCCTTTTACCCCCCTTAACATCGAAATTAAGCATTTCGTTAACCCAAATTAAGCCCGCAAAACCATAGCACACCCATTTTTACTTAATTTGGGCAAGGGGGGAATCGTCCTCCTATGAGAACTGTCAAGGGGTGCTTTAGCTTTTTTTCGCATTTGAGGCCCGAACGCGCGGCGCGCAGCGGATGCGGAGCGCCGTCGCGCGCGCGAGCGGTTGGACTCCGTTCCAAAGGGGAGCCGTTTTTGCGCTAATGCGTGTGAGTTTTTTTTCTCTTAATGGCTCTGGGATTTCCTTTCCGTCAGGCTCTGGATTGAGTTTATGCTTTGAGTCTGTCTCCTCCGGTGGCGAGCGGCAGACCAGCTGCGTCTCAGCCTCCTATTGGTACGTGTGCTCGCAAGCACAGTTACAGTTTGACTATTCGATAGACACAGTCGGCGGAGGAACGAGCGGTTCAAACTCGTCAACGGAGCAAGTCCAAGGACGATCGGCGAACGCGCGCCATTCCCAAAAGCATAATCTATGACCGGGGCCTGAACTGACATGGGTTAAAATTTACAGGGCAGTGGATTTAATCTCACGCCGGTTTCAAAACGTATTCTTTTTGGTCTTGGGTCGAACGGACCTTCAATCCAAGTTTTTCTGCCGTGGTTTGTTGGGTGTACAATCGCCACAGGTTCACTCCGATCTGTCGCGCCATAGCCACGATCAGTTTCTTGCGCTGGACTGAGCGCGGTTTGGTCGGCTCAATTCTGGGCTTGAATTTTTTGACCACCCAGTACTCGGGCTGAAACGACAAGACCCGCCAAGCGATTTCAATCAGGCAATGCCGAATGGCCGCATTGCCGGTCTTGGTGATGCTGCCTTGGATTTGTTGCTGGCCTGACGAACTTTCCGCCGCGCACATGCCAAAAAAGCTGCCCACTTGCCGGCGGTTTTGGAACCGCTTCCAGTCACAAACTTCACGCCGTAATATCTCCAGGCTCAACGCTCCAAAACCCTCCGGCAGCCCCGCCATTGACGGAGGCAGATGCGCCTTGGCCGCTTTCTCCAGCTGCTCAGTTAAGGCCTTGACCTCCTGATCTGCCGCCAAAGCCATCCGCCGATAGGCTTCCAACAGATCAATGACTGGCGCGGGCCAACTTTGCGCCTGCCTGGTTCGCTCCCAGGTCGCTTGGTCTCCGCGCCACCAACCCGACGGACAGGCCAGCCCTTTAAAGACCAGCAAGCTGCGACCTTGCGCTTCAAATTGTTTCCGGGCCTTGAGCATTTGCGCGCGCTGCCGGGCAATGGCTCGTTGATCCTCTTCCAGTTCGCTGGGAATGCGCACCGGCACCAGCGCTTCCGTATTGCCTGCCAGATAACGATCCAGACGGCTGGCAATTGCCCGCACATCCCGCCGATCAGTGTTCACCCGACGGCATCGCTCATCCAACCGTTGCGGGCACATCACCACTGGCTCGACTCCCTGGGCCTTCAACCGACGAGCCAGGCTAAAACCCGAAAAGCCAGCCTCGTAACAAAATACCACCCGCTCTCCCGCTTCCCGCTGTTTCAGCGCCCAATCGAATGCCTCCTCTGGACTGAACACCTGTGCTGGTTGAATGTTCTGATCGCCTATCTGCCGACAAACTTTGAAATCGCGTTTGTGGACATCGGCCGACAATTTAATGATGTTTACTTTTTGTTGATTTTGTGGTTTTTGGTTTTTGTAGTTCATATGTGCCGGTTGGTTTTAGCACGCAAGTGCCCCAACCGGCTATCTCATATCAACTCGTCCTCGTCCTCGAAATTACGGTTCGGCGTTCGAGGTTCGATGTTCGATGTTGTTCAGGTTGACCGCGTGTACCACCGCTCATCTTCCCTCTTCCCTCTTCCATCCTCTACCTTCCATAGTCGCGCCACCCTCCGGCGCGCGTCTTGCCCCGCCGCAGCCAGACGAACGCGCAAGCATCGCGAAGGCGCTCGTTCCACGTTCACGCCGCCAAAACCATCGACTTTCCTAACAAAAACGCGGTTTTTAATCCTAAAACGGCGTTCGTTTCTTGTTGCATCAGCTATATACAAAAAAAATGTGTGTAGGGCCTTTCCGAAGTAGCGCAGTCGCAAGCCGTCGGGACTGCGGGTTAAGGAGCCGTCTCGGCGCCTGTCACTGATCGAGCCGAAGCTTTTCGATTACAGTTTACACCCAAAACCCACAAACCCCCAATGAAACCGCATTTTTTGCCACGAATTTACAATTTACTTTCTATACACACGATTTTGTAAACTCACCCCTTTTTGCGTAGGAGCCGAGAGATCGCCAGTGGCGCTGCCACCGAGGCTCGCAACGCCGTAGGGTAGGCGTCTCGCCTGCCGGTTCAAGCACCGTCTCGGTGCGTGTTCCTGAGACCGCTGCTCACGTCCTCCCTGCGCCCACCGATGGTTCGATGTTCCCTCTTCTAGCATCAATGCAGTTCCCCGGAAGGCCGTCGTAGAGGAACACCGGGTGAAACCGGGATCCCAAAATCAGGCGAGCCGTCCGGGTTCCACGTGAAACGCTGAATGCGAATGTCACGGTCAGTATCCGAATCGCGGCTAATGTGGGCGTGATAGATGATCCAGTCTTCCATCCCGTCCGGCGATGGGACAAAGGAACAATGCCCCGGGCCAAACACCGTCGCCGTGCTGGAAAAAACCGGCGTCGGTTTTTTCAGCCAGGATCTGGGGTCCAAAACGTCTCCGCCGTTCCACGCAAGTTCGCCCAGGCAGTAGTCATGCGTCCAGAAGCCGGAAGCGGAGTAAATGATGAAAACCCGGTTGCCATGCCAAAGAGTTTCAGGCCCTTCATTAATGGGCAGGCCGCTTTTTTCCCACTTATATTCAGGTTGCGAAATGCAGACGCGCGGGCCGCTGATTGTCCATGGATTGCTCATGGGCGCGATGTAAAGATTCTGAACCACGTTTTCCGTGCCGGGCCAGCCCGACCAGATAAAGTACAGCTTGCCGTCGGGCATCTCGAGGACCGTCCCGTCAATCGCCCAACGATCCGAAGGCGCCGCAATTTTGCCTTTGAGCACAAATGGCTGTTGCGGGTCGAGCGATGTTCCTTCCAACACATACATGCGGTGCGCGGCGTTATCGCCGTTGTCGGCTGCCACGTAGATATACCATTTGCCACGCAGGAAATGAAGTTCCGGCGCCCAGATATCGCGCGAATGGGACGTTCCCGGTTCCGGCGCCCAAACGCATTTTTCCGTTCCCTTGCCGATGTCTTCAAGATTTGTGGCGGCATTAATCCAGATTCCGTCGCTCGCGCCGCTGGTCCAGCCGGCATTGGGTAGTGAATGGCAATAATAGTATTTTGAATTCCACTGGATGACCCAGGGGTCGGCGCCGTGGCTGACAATCGGATTTGTGAACGTCAGATCGCCGGCTTTAGCAGCGGCTGAAGCGGTTATGAATGCAAACAGCAGGACGGAACGAAAGATTACGCGCACAAGGTTAAATCGCGGGGTCAGTACCCAACCAAAATTTTAATCAGCCACAGATTTACACAGATGAAACACAGATGGGAAGCTTTGATTGTCCGGCGCCTCAAATCTCGCCCTCAGGCCTTACAATTATGGGTTATGTGTGGTGCGTGGTACGTGTTGCGTGAAGTATGTTCGGCGATACCTGACGCAATACGCAATACGCACCACGTAAACCGCTTCAACGCTTCAACTTTTTAACCTCAAAAATGCGTCTTGCGCTCAAATTTTGGAGCCGATTGCCAGTAAAATCGTGGTGTTTTGCGACATTTGCGTCGGTGTCAATAAGTTCACATTTAGTGAGGTTATTGACACCAAGCCAAAAACGGCTTTTCGGTCGGTAGAATCAACGAATTTACTAGCCTCATGGCCATAGACACGCATTTTTGAGGTTTAACGTTTCAACGCGCCGAACGGCTGTGGCCACTTCATGCCACTTTGACGCGTTCGGTTTTGCTGCGATGCTAAAGGTGCAACCATGTCGAAACCCAGATACGCCCGTTTTTCCCCATTTTTTGCCGTTTGCCTTTTCGCTTTGACCGCGGCTATTCATGCAAATGCATGGCAGATGAAGCAGGCCCCGTTGATGACTCCGTGGGCTTATTTGGTCGATACCAATGCGCCGCTACCGGAATATCCCCGCCCGCAGTTGGTGCGCAGCAATTGGCTGAACCTGAACGGAATCTGGCAGTTTGAACCGACGGTGACCAACTCGCCCGTGCCCATCGGGCAGACATTGACCAATCAAATCCTTGTGCCCTACCCGATGGAATCGGCGATTTCAGGAGTGATGCAGTATTCAGAATTTTCATGGTATCGCCGCACGTTCACGGTGCCTTCAGGCTGGAGCGGGCAGAGAATTATTTTGCATTTGGACGCCGTGGATTGGCAGGCCACGGTTTATGTCAACGGACAATTGGTCGGAGTCCACCAGGGCGGCTATGACCCTTTCAGTTATGATATTACGCCGTACCTGAATGGCGGGACCAATGAATTGATCATTGGGGTTTACAGTCCGGTGGATAATGGCGGCGAGCCGCGAGGCAAACAGACTCTGTATCCGAGCGGCATCATGTACACATCATCCAGCGGCATCTGGCAGCCGGCCTGGCTCGAGCCGGTGGACGCCTCGGGGATACAAAATTTGCAAATTGTGCCGGACATCGACAATTCGCAATTGCGATTGACGGTCAATTGCTACGCGACCAGCGGCGTGACGGTAAATGTGCAGGTGACGAGCAACGGTGTCCCTGTCAGCTCAACGGCCATCGATCCGCAGATTGAAGCGGATGTTCCCGTGCAGAATCCGCATTTGTGGTCGCCGGAAGATCCGTTCCTTTATGGATTGAAGATTTGGACGGTCCATAACGGGGTCACCAATGACTCGGTCACGAGCTACTTCGGGATGCGGAAAATTTCCGTCGTTACGACCAACGGCGTGCCGCAAATCTTTTTGAACAACCAACCCTATTTTGAGATGGGACCGCTGGACCAGGGATATTGGCCGGACGGCATTTATACGGCGCCGACCGACGCCGCCCTAAAATTTGATTTGCAGATGGAAAAGGCGCTGGGCTTTAACCTGGTGCGCAAGCACGAAAAGATTGAGCGGCAGCGCTGGTATTACTGGGCGGACACGCTGGGATTGCTCATCTGGCAGGATATGCCCACGTGCAATTCCTATACGAGCAACCCGCAACCGGTCAATGCCCAGGACTTTATCAACGAACTGTGCGCGATGGTAACGAATCATTGGAACAGTCCGTGCATTATCATGTGGGACGTTTTCAACGAAGGACAGGGGCAAACCAGCACCGGCCAGACGAACACGCCCTATCTCGTTAATTTGGTCGAATCGCTGGACCCAAATCATCTCGTCAACCAGGGCAGCGGCGGCAATTACTACGGCGTAGGCAACGTGTATGATGTGCATAATTATCCGGACCCGGGCGCTCCCGCCAGCACCACGCAAGTGCCTGTGGACGGCGAGTTCGGCGGGATAGCCTGGCACACGATAGGTCATTTGTGGAACCCGGCGCTGGCGGGAACCGGTTATTTGCTGGCCAGTTCACTGGATAATTTTGCTTCACTTTACGATGGCTACATAAGCGAGGCTGTGAACTACAAATCCCCTGCCAACGGCCAGTTGAATGCGGCAGTCTATACCCAGATCACCGACGTGGAAAATGAATGTGATGGATTGATGAGCTACGACCGGTTGCTCAAGCCGGACATGGACAAAATATACGGTTCCAACGTGAAGGCGATCACCGGACAGGAGTCGTCAACGACCGTTGTTCCGACCTCCCAGTCTGTTCCGCAGACCTGGCAATATACAACCAACTCGGTGCCGTCGAATTGGTATGCGACCAATTTTGACGCTTCGTCGTGGAGCACCGGCCTCGCTGGTTTCGGGACTGTCGACCCCAACGTCACGCCAAACACGGCCTGGACGACGCCCGGTTACATTTATCTCAGGCGCACATTTAATCCCGGGCCATTGACCGAACAGCAAATCACGAATCTGTCGTTCATCACCTATCACGACGAGGATGTTGCTATTTATATCAATGGCGTTTTAGCCGGTTCAGCTTCCGGTTATTCAACGACGTATGTTCCCGTGGCGATGAATGCTGCGGGCCAGACGGCCATTGTTCCCGATGCCACAAACCTGATAGCTGTTTCCTGTTACCAGACCACGGGCGGCCAATTTATTGATGTAGGAATTTCTGATGTGTATTTGATGTCCAGCAATGGCGCATATCCACAGACCACGCCTGCCATTCTGCTGCCACCTGTCTCGCAGTCGGTTTATTTGGGCGGCATTGCTTCATTCAGCGCACAGGCGACGGGCGGCGATTTGAATTATCAGTGGGACTTCGACGGTTCACCCATCCCCGGCGCGACGAATAATACGTTTATAGAAACAAACGTGACCGCGGGCATGGCCGGGAATTACAGCGTTGTGGTGAGCAACGCGGTGGGTGTTGCTACCAATTCGGTGACCTTGACCGTCGCGCTGCCGCCGCCCCCAACGTTGCAGCATCGTTATAGTTTTGTGAGTGACGCCACGGACTCGGTGGGTGGGGCTAATGGGACGATCGTCGCGGCAAATGGCGGGGCTGCCGCGACGATCCACCATGGCCTCTTTTTGCCGGGCAACACGCAAGACACGTTTGGATATTCCGGGTATGTCTCATTGCCATCCGGCATGCTGACCACCACGACCAATTTGACCGTGGAATGCTGGGTGACGCAGAACCAGGCCAATAACTGGGCTGAGATTTGGGATTTTGGCAGCAGCGGCGCGCAAAATTTCGCCCTCATACCCTATCCTGAGAACAACAACAACAACATGGAAGTGGCATTTACCCCAAACGGCGGCGAGATAGACATGCAATCATCCATTTTGTTTCCGAATAATTCGGAGCAATACGTTTGCGTGACATTCAACTACGGAAATTTGACGGGCGATCTATACCTGAACGGAAGCTTCGTAGCCGCGCAAGTGTTCCCCAGCGCCAGTTACACTCCCGGCCTGATCGGAGGCGCCGGCGGCACGAGTGAGGATATGTTGGGAAACGATGTGTATGGTGACGACCAATTTTCCGGCACGGTCTATGAGTTTCGGATTTGGAATGGCGTGGTGTCGCCTTTGTATCTCGCGGTCAGCGCGGTGGCCGGGCCGGATTACGTGGAAACCAATTTAACTCCCGAATCCCTCACGGTGAGCGTTACCAATTCGAGTATGGCAGCCGGGTTTACGCAGCAGGCTGCTGTGACGGGTGCATTTCAGAACGCTGCAGGCGTGACAGTCACTGATTTTGTGACCAACTGGATCAGCAGCAATCCGAATGTCCTCACGGTGAACAGCGCCGGTTTGGTGACAGCGATCAATACGGGAAGCGCCAGCATCAGCGCAACGGTCAATGGTGTGACGGGAGCCAGTTCCGCCATCACCGTGACGGCCAGCGGCCCGGCGATTACGCAGGAGCCGCCGGAATCGGAAACGCTGCTGGCCGGGGCGACGTTGACGGCCAGCGTGGCCAACATTGGCAGCCCGCCTTTTGTCTATCGGTGGTATTTCGACAACAATGCGAACCCGATTAGTGTCTCTGGCAGTTCCACGCTCACGCTGGCCGGCTTGCGAACGGACCAGGCGGGCAGCTACACCTGTGTGGTCAGCAACGAAGTTGGAACAGCCACCAGTTCAGCGTTGAACCTGACGGTCATTTCTCCGAACAAGTACCAGCAATCACTGCTTTCACTCAACCCGATGGCTTATTGGCCGTTGAACGAGAACAGCGGAACAACCGCTTACGACATCGTGGGCGGTTACAACGGAACGTACGTTGGCGGTTGCACCCTGGGCCAGGGTGGGCCGACGAATTCCGTCTTCGGCGCTACGAGCCGTTCCGTCCAATTTGACGGGTCATCCGGATATGTGGACATTCCCGAAGGCCCATTCAACATTACTGGCCCGATTACCGCCGTAGCCTGGGTGGACCTTTCGTCCCCAACTAATTTTGCGGGAGTCATCGGTCACGGCGATCTTTCCTGGCGCATGAGCGTCAATCCCAGCGCCGAACCCGGCGCCAACGATGGCAATGCGCCGACCGATGCGACCAGTCCCATTGGCATTAATGACGGCAATTGGCACATGATTGCCTATACCTATACGGGACTCGCCGGCCAGTCCTATAACGGCTCGCTCTACGTGGATGGCACCCTGGTCGCCAACAATTCCGTGACAACGACTCCTCCAGGTGACAGCCTGGATGTGTGGATTGGCGGCTCGCCTGATTATGGGACGACGCGGTTGCTCAATGCCAAAATCGCGAACGCCGCCATCTATCCCGAGGCGCTGACCGCTACTCAGGTGCAGGATCTCTATTCGGGCATCTACGCAGGCCCGGTGTATTTAAGCGCTACCCGTTCAGGGGCGAATATTGTGTTAACGTGGCCCGCAGGAACCCTAATGGAAGCTCCCGCTCTATCGGGACCGTGGACAACGAACACCACGGCGGTTTCGCCCTTAACAGTTCCGGCAACCAATGCAGAGCAGTTTTTCAAGGTGTTGGTCAATCCGTAGGGCTCGTTAAAACGTTGAATCGTTGAAGCGTTGCCAGTCGTGAGCCCGAAAAATCCCGGCTGTCAGAAGATTCCCGCCGGTGATGCCTCGCTGCGGTGGGCCAGCAATCCCGCGGCACTTTTCGAAAGAAACCACCCCGCGAAAATTAACGAAATGACGATAGTAATTGCCCGGCTGTGGCGTTTCAGCCAACGCAGCGCGGCCTCCACCATTTTCGAGGACTCAGCCGGTGCGAGGGCGCTTGCGATGATTGGCGCGAGCATCAACGCCTGCGCCGCCACGACGAACAAAAGATACGTGAGCATACTGCTGATATTGCCCATCCTGGCTTCGTCGATAACGGCAATCGCCGACAAACTGAAGACCCACTGTTTGAACGCCAGGGACATCATGACCGCGGCCATGCCGAAAGCGGTGGGCGCGGACATCCGGCGGAGGGCTGCCATCCATTTAGAGGGTGGCGCGTCGGGGTCGGTTTCCTTGAACCACGTCTTAACGGCGGTGATGAGCAGGACGATGCCGGCCAGCAAGAGCAATATTGAAGAGATGAAATCCATCTCCGGCCGGCCGCCGTTTGAATCGAGCACTTTGCCGAAGATGCGACTGAACAAAACGAACTGCAGCAATCGAACCGTTATCGCGCCCGCGGCAAACGCCGAGGCCTTGAACACGCCGTGGTCGCCGCGCAACAGCAGCAACGCCACGATGATCCACATCGGCCCTCCGACAGCAGCCCCGACGGCCAGTGGCAGCAGATTTAACAGCAGTCCCGTCATATCCATTGAGAGCCTCTCCAGTGGTTCTGCCACGTGAGACATATCCTGCGGGTTGACCTGCTCCAATGTTTGCCACCATTCCACAGCCGTTTGCCGGATGCAAGTGCGATTCATTCGCTAAAAAAGCCTGTCCAAAGGACCGGATTCTTTTGCCGGTTCCCAATATGTTGCCGCATCAGGGCGGCGTTTGAGCTGGAGCAAGTCTTTGCCCGTAGCTCGCAATATCCAGCCCAGGGGCGTCAGAATAACCAGGAAAAACAATGTCAGTATGATCCGTCCGAAAAACCGGCTAATCGCAAAACCGGCACGCATGGAAAGCAGGTGATAGCCACGAAACCACCGCGGTTGCAACACGGCGCAGATGGCAAGGAATCCCAGGATACACAATATAATCAGCCATGTTCGGGTTCCCAAAACGTGACGCCAGCGCAGGAGGGACGTGACCAACGCCAGGCCCAAAGCGGACAGCAGCGCGGTTTTGCGCCATTCCTTTGGTTCGTCTTTGAGATTCAGCTCCATATCAACGGATGGGTAGGGACGGCGCGCGGCGCCGCCCCCGCCCGCGCAGAGCGGGCGGAACGTGCGCGATGGGATGTCCGACCACGCTCGGTTGCGCCGCTCTGCGCGGCGCTGACGGCGTAGCGCGCCGTCCCTACCCAAAATGGTTTGAGGTTCAGCTCCATATCAGTCGGATTGTGGCGCGACACGGCGGTCTACGGTTTTGTTCGGCTGTGCCGCGCGTTCAATGACACAGTTGCCCAGAATGAGATAATCCATTTCCGTGTTCATAAAACAGCGGTAAGCGTCGTCGGGTGTGCAAACAATCGGCTCGCCGCGCACATTAAACGATGTGTTCACCAAAACGCCGCATCCAGTCGCCTGCTCAAAGCGGAGCAGCAAATTGTGAAGCAGCGGATTGCTTTCGGGTGACACCGTCTGAATGCGCGCCGAATAGTCCACGTGCGTAATGGCGGGCAAAGTGGATCGGATTTCTTTGAGCTGTTCGAAACCATTGATCGCGGGCGGAACATCGCGGCGCAATTCTCTTTTGACCGGCGCCACTAGCAACATGTAGGGAGAATCGGCATCCAACTCAAAATAATCGGCCACGCGCTCGCGGCGGACGATCGGCGCAAAGGGGCGAAATGATTCACGAAATTTCACCTTCAAGTTCATCATGGATTGCATCTTTGGCGAGCGCGCGTCCCCGAGAATCGAGCGGCTCCCAAGCGCGCGCGGGCCAAATTCCATCCGTCCCTGAAACCAGCCGATGACTTTTTCGGATTTGAGAAGTTCCACGGTAAAATCCAGCAACGCGTCCGGGTCCAATGTTTTATAGACGGCATTGTGTGAGCGAAGGGCGCGCTCATATTCATCGCCGGAAAATTCAGGTCCCAGCAGTGAGGCTTGCATTGAATCAGAGGGCGAAACCACGCGCGGGTTTTTCTCCGCAAACCAGACGGCCAGGGCAGCGCCCAGCGCGCCTCCGGCATCGCCCGCGGCAGGCTGTATCCAAATCCGGTCAAAAATGCGTTCTTTCAAAATCGATCCGTTCGCGACGCAGTTGAGCGCGACGCCGCCGGCCATGCAGAGGTTTTTTTGGCCGGTTACGTCGCGGGTGTGGCGCGCCAAAAGTCGCATGATTTCTTCCGTAACCAATTGAATCGAGCGCGCCACGTCCATGTGCCGTTGTCCGATTTTTTCCTCCGGTTTGCGGGGTGGGCCGCCAAAAAGCTCGTGGAACTTCCGGTTGTGCATCGTTGTTCCGTGCAGGAAGTTGAAATAATCCATGTTCAATCGGAATGAGCCGTCCTGCTTGATGTCCATCAATTCCCGGCGAATGGCGTCCGCGAACTTTGGCTCGCCATAGGGCGCAAGCCCCATGAGTTTGTATTCACCGGAATTGATTCGGAACCCGCAGTAATCGGTAAATGTGGAATAAACCAACCCGAGCGAATGGGGAAAGCGCAATTCCTTGAGCATTTTGATTTCATTTCCACAGCCTTGCCCGATGGTTGTTGTTGCCCATTCGCCCACGCCGTCTATCGTGAGAATCGCCGCATCGTCAAAGGGCGATGGATAAAACGCGCTGGCCGCGTGGGACTGATGATGTTCGGTGAAAAGAATTTGGCAATCGGGTCGCAGCTCCGGCAGCGCCGCGCGGATCAATTTGCGCAAATCCAGTTTCCCGCCGAGCCAATTGGGCATCACGGTGGGAAACGTGCGCCATCCGGCGGGGGCGACCGCGAGATACGTTTCCAGCAGCCTTGTGAACTTCAAAACCGGTTTGTCGTAAAAGACTACCGTATCCAATTGCGCCGGCGTCAGGTTTGCGTGGCGGAGGCAAAATTGCGCGGCATGGCGCGGGAAATCAGGGTCATTTTTTTTTCGCGTGAACCGTTCCTCTTGCGCGGCGGAAACGATTTTTCCGTCAATGACCAGCGCGGCGGCGGCGTCATGGTAATACGCCGAGATGCCCAGGATGTTGCGCGGCGCGGGCATGGATCATAAAAACGGATAGAGCGCCCAGACGATGCCCGAACTGGCGGTAAAAATTAAAACGGCCCCCAATAACAGAAGCACAACAATTAACGGAACGAGCCACCACTTTTTCTCCTGCTTCGAGAAACGCCAAAATTCTTTTAGGAGCGACCACATGAGTTGTTTGGAATGTAAAACTTACATTATGGCCGACAAGTAAAATCTAATTGCCGTGGCGCAGGCGTCTCGCCTGCGGGTTCGGGCGCCGTCTCGGCGCCTGTCCCGCGCACTGCGGCGAAACCCCGGCATAACTCGCAGGCGAGGACGCCTACGCCACTAGCGCTACGGCCCAAGGCGGATGCGATAATATTGTCGCGGCATATTGGAATTCATTAAATTGCTCCAAAGGAATGGAAGCGAGGCAGGCGCGGGATTCGTGAATAGTGGCGCCCAATCTGCCGTTGGCCCCAGATTGGTCGTCGAATCAATGTAGTAGTCCGGTCCGGGATCGCCATTGACGTCAAAGGTAAAAAGACCGTTGCTAAAGCCCGGCGAAAAAATTTGCGGTTCTGCCGGCGTCAACACGGTTACCAGAGGATATTGAGTAGCGCTCAAGGCAGGAGAACCATTATCCGTCGCGGTGATGGAAAATGAATAGGTTGCCGAGGACTGAGCGATGGTCGGCCGCCACGTGAGCAGCCCGCTCACAGGATCAATCGTTACCCCTGCGGGATATCCGGCAATACTCCAGCCAATCGTCCGGGGCGGCGCATACGGGTCCACAGCCGAATTGGAAAACGTCAACGTCTGCCCTGCAACCAGATTGGTGCTCCCCAAAGCGTTCAAAACGAGCGACTGATTCATGACGGCGGAAATTTCCGACGAACTCAAAACACGATTGAAAATCTGCACGTCGTCTAATGTGCCATTGAACGCGCCGCCGCCCGATTGAATTGCGCCCAGGTCAAGCTGTGGCGGAGCGATTTTCGGCCCAAACGGCCCAATGGCGCTTGCCTGCAAGACACCGTCCACGTAAAGCTGCATCTGGCCCGAGTATGCGCTCCGTGTGGCCGCGATGTGGTGCCACTTGCCGTCATTGATCGCTGTTGAAGCAGTAATGGTCGTGTCCGGATTGCCCACGCCGAAGGCGGCGGAGTTGCCCAATAACGAAATTCCAAAATCGTCCGCCACGCCCGAAACATCGCCATCCACCAAACCTGCGCCGTCGTACCATTGTCCGGACATGTTGGCGACCGATAATGTGTTTCTCAGGCCGCTGCTGTCGGCTCCCAGGTTGGTTGGATTATTGAATTGCCAGTATGCCACCGTGCCCGCCGGCGTGGGTCCATTGCTTTGGTAAGCCGAGATTTGGGATGGAGTGAGGGCGTTGGTTGTGATGAGGAGGTTTTCCATCCATCCTATGAAATTCACGTCCCCGATGGTTGCGCCCACGACGAAATTCAAGCCCATCACAGTCGGCGCGCTGGGGTTTTGGGAACCCACTGCCGTGCCATCCACATAAATGGTCCTGGTCGTGCCGTCCCATGTCGCCACAATGGAGTGCCAATTGCCATCCATCGGATTGACCGAAAGTCCGCTGACCACAAAATCATTCGCCCACCAATAATTATCCACGCTGTTGGGACCGTTCAGGCGCAAGTTATTTCCCTCGCTGGTATCCTCGTTGCCCCAACCGACAAAGCCGCCGTTATTTGGACAACCGGCAGCGGCTTTTTCCCACACGGCGATAGTGTATGGACTGTCGCCGGTGGGCAATCCGTTAGGAAAATTTCCTGAAACGGTTTTCAACGTCGTATTGCCGTTCAAATACAACGACCCGCCAAACTTGCCCGCGCTGCTATATCCAGACGGCGTCGAACCGCTGCCCGTCGCCGTCGTCTTAACCCAAAATGCCATGGTCCAATCCATCCAATTGGGACGCGGTATAATCGCGTAGTTCGTGCTGGTGCCGTTAAATTGAAGCGCATTGCTGGCGGTGCCAAAACGGTCGGCCACAAAAGTGCCGCCGACAAGTGTTCCAGTTTGTCCGGATGCCGTATCAGTCAAGTTTCCGTGCAATGGATAATGCAAGGCCAGCGACTCGACCGGAACGGCAGGAACGCGCCAGGCCAAAATGCCGCCCGAGTATCCGTTTTGCAGTTGCACGTACAGGCGCACAGCCGTCGTCGTGACCGGGTTAAACGTTACTGTGTTAAACGTATTCGTTGCGACGCCATAACCGCTGGCGCCCGTCGCCATTACCCAGTTGGTGCCCACGAGATATTCCACCCACCACGACTGCGGCACGCTGCAGCCGCCGCCGATGGGCAGATCATCGTACCAATAGACCGACATCTGGCTCACCTGGCACAGGCCGTTAAAGGAGGCCTGCACCCATTCCGTTGTGCCCAGGTGATTCCACCAGGTCATCCGAGTCATCTGCTCGCTCGAACTGGACGGTTCGAGGCCGAGATTCATGGCCGAGACGGTGTCCGAAGAATTCACATAGGAAGCACTTGGCGTATAGGGAGCGCCCCATTGCGTCGCGGTCGCGTTTGTGCTGACCGTGGGAAAAGCTGAAATCCGCAAGCGCGCCGCGCCCATCGGCACGAGCGTGACGGTTTGCACCGGTTGGGTGCTGAAGACCGGGCTGGGCCAAACTGTACCCGCATCGTAGAGACCGTCGAGCGTCCAGGCCGGGATTTCCCGCGCCTGAACCTGCAGTTGAATCGGGGTTGTTTGAATTGAAAAAGGGTTGGCCGCGACCGGTCCGGGATTCGTCACAACCGTGAATGACGCCGCGGGATTCGTCGGATTCAAGACCAGGCCGTAGTTCCAATTCGTGCCGGGATAAACCTGGAATTGTGTCCAGGGCGCGTCGTTATTGCCGTAAGGCTGCCAGTTCTCCGGAATTTGCAGTGAAAATGTGAGGGGACCATAGTTGACCGAAACGCAATTGTTATTCGTCGCCCAGGTTCGCAACGTGATCTGGCGCGTGAAATTCAGCGCAACCTGGTCGCCATTTGTCCAGGTTCGTTGAATGCACACATACGAGCCGGGCGAACTGTTCGTTGCCTCAGTCTGGCCATTGACCTGGATCCAGTTATTCGAGGCCCATTGCGGCACGCGCACGTAGAGCGGAAAACTCACGCTATTGGTGGCCGCAATACTCAACTGCACCGTGCCGCTGAAAGGATAGGTTGTGTTTTCGGTTACGTGGACAGTGCTGCCATTGCCGACGCGCGCCGTCACCATCGTCGGCGCGTACAGCGAGGCGCACAGGCCGTCGTCCCACGTCGCCAGCCATGTTTCCTCACAAAAATACGGCCAGCCCTGGCCATGATTATGTTCGCAGCACCAATAATTCGGTTCGGAAGGACTTTGCGAAAACCACGGAGCGCCGCCGTTGTTAATGTCCGGCGCCTTCGGCTCATCATCCTGTTCCGGCTGGTTTGGCGCGGTCAAATAATGCAGCGACATCATATTCGTGCGCATCGCCGCCGGGAAACTGTTCGCGGCGACGTCTTCGCATCGTTCCGCCCAAACCGGATTGCCGGTGATTCGCGTGAGAATTTCGAAACTGCGCATGAACTCCACGATGCCACAGGTTTCAAAGCCCTGTTGCGGTCCGTAGTAATACGAGCGGCAGACTTCATCGCCGCCGAACCCTCCGCCGGGCACCTGGCCGTATAGGCCCATGATAACGTCGTAGTTCGCCTCGGCGAAATCGAATTGGGTTGGGTTGCCAGATTGCTGCCAGAAAACAGCCGGAGCGCGAAACCCTTCCGCGACATTGACGTTATGCCAGTTCGGCAGCGTGCCGGCCGTGTCCCAGCGCGCCATATTGACATACATATTTGTCGCCAGGTTCAGCAGCCACGACTGGCCCGTCCGATTGTACAGCCAATAAATCGATTCGATATTATCTCCCATGCGCATCATCGGCCAGTAGCCGTTGCCGAAGTCGGAAGGAGGAAGGCTGTTTTCCCACTGGCAATAATTCTCAATCAGGTTCAAGGCATTGGTATCGCCGGTGTAGTCATAATAGGAGCGCATGGCGTCGAGCATCGGCATATTGGGCCACAAATCCGGCGCGTTGATCCCGAGGTCGGACTGCGTGTTTGCGTCTCCGTAATCTTCCGCCGGACCGAAGTAACCATTGGTCCGTTCCGAGACCATGACTCCCTGGATCCAGCGCGTGGCGTTGCTGATTACTGCGGAGTCCTGGAGGCAATACCCCATGTCAATGTAACCGCGCAGCCAATAGGGCACGCGCTCCCACCCTTGAGTTGCGCCTGAACCGTTGGGTGTCGTCCAATCGCTGGTCGAAAACTGGAGAAACGGCGAAATCTCTTCCTGATTGCCGTTCAAGCCGTTGCGCTGGTTTTCCAACATCGTATATAACCAGCCCTGCGGCTGAATGCTGCCGGGCGGCAACCGCAGCAGCGGGCTGGGCGCCAGGGGCGCGCGGTTGCCCACATAGAGTCCTCCGTATGTCGCTGCCTGGATATTGGTGACATCCGTTACCGTATCCGCCCGGGCATTCCCGATAAGAAGACCAGGCCCCGCTAACAGCAGCAGAAGAAGTAGCCGAAGCGAAAGGGTCTTCGCTGTGCGGGGTATTTCGGATGGCATAAGAAAAAGGATAACATAAATTTTTTTTATGACATGTGGCCACTTTATGCCACATGACTGCCTTGGCGGTTTTCCTTATGATGCCATTATGTCCATTAATCAAACGGCGCGACTGCGCGTAAAGTCTGCTCGTTTTTGCCTTCGTCGTTTGATTCGAATCGTTTCCATCTAAAGCAGAAACCAAAACCGTACTTGTTATGAAAAATCATCTCGTCGGACTCATGGGGCGTCAGGGAAATGTTCATTCGGCATCCAAAAAGTTGCTTGGCATGGTATTCTCGTTCGCTGCGTTGCCTTGCCTGCTATCCGCGCAAACTCTCCAACATCGGTACAGCTTTGTCAGTGACGCTTCCGATTCAGTCGGAGGCGCGGCATGGGCCGGCACCCTGGTGGCGCCCAGCGGCGGCGCTGCCGCCACCATCGACAACGGCCTGTCCCTGCCCGGTGGAGGTACTGGTGGATACTCGGGTTATTTGTCGCTGCCAAATGGGATACTGACCAGCACCACCAACCTGACGGTTGAAGTCTGGGTGACGCAGAATGCTGCAAATCAATGGGCGACGATCTGGTGCTTCGATAACAGCGGCAGTCAAAATTTCCAGTTGTGCCCGGACCCCGGACGAAACAACGGTGACCTGATTGTGGATATCAACCCAAACAATGACGAAGACGACTTGTTTACGCCTGTTTCCTTCCCCAGTGGAACTGAGCAGTATGTTGCGATGACCGTTAATAGCTCCACGCTGACGGAAAATTGTTATATCAATGGAGCTTTGAAGGGCATAATGTCTTTGCCAAATTCCAGCTATATTCCTGGCACTATTGGAGGCGCAGGGGGAACGGACCAAAACTGGCTGGGAAGAGACACCTATAACGATACGCAGTTTCAAGGCACGATTTATGAATTGCGGATATGGAATGGCGTTGTTCCTGAGCGCTATATCCAGGCCAGCGCGCTGTTGGGGCCAAGCACCGTTTTGACTGATCTGACACCGACGGCGGTTACTCTCACGGCAGTCACCAACGTAGTCTTGACGGGAACCGAATCGGGCGCCGTCACCGTTCAACTGGCGCCCACAGGATCGACTAATCTATTGGCAACGAGTGACGCGACAAATTGGGTCAGCAGCAACCCGAATGTTCTTCAGGTAAACAGCAGCGGGGTCATCACCGGAGTCGGCGTGGGCACAGCGACGGTCAGCGCCACCGTTGGCGGAGTTACCGCAACCAGCGGGAATATAACCGTGACACCCCAGGTTCTCGAACATCGTTATAGTTTCGTGAGCGATGCATCCGACTCGGTGGGCGGCGCCAATGGGACAATTGTTGCGCCCGCCAACACCAACGGCCAGCCCGCCACGATCAGCAACGGTCTTTCCCTGCCGGGAAATACGGCAGGCGGATTTGGCTATTCCGGTTATGTGTCGCTGCCTCCCGGGTTGCTGACGAACACGACTTCCCTGACGGTTGAATGCTGGTTGACGCAGAATCAGCAGAACTCCTGGGCGGAGGCCTGGGATTTCGCCAATAACGGCAGCCAAAACTTTGGTTTGATTCCCTACCCTCAAAACAACGGCGACAATATGGCGGTGGCGTTTACGCCGAATGGCAATGAGCAGGATTTGGATACTTCAACGTCATTTCCGAATGGTTCCGAGCAATACGTTGCTGTGACCTTCAATAATTCTACCGCGGTTGGCAACCTTTACCTCAATGGTGCTTTAGACGCGACACGCAGTTTCCCCGGCACGGCTTACTTCCCCGGCACGCTCAACCTTCCGACTTCGACCTATGCTCCGGGTACGATCGGCGGCGCGGCCGGCACAACTCAGGACATGCTCGGAAATGATACCTACGGCGATTGGCAATTCTCCGGAACGATTTACGAGTTCCGCATTTGGAATGGCGCCGTTTCACCCGTCTATTTTGCGGCCAGCGCCGCGGCCGGTTCCTCGGTCGTTATCACAAATATCACGCCCACATCCATTTCAATTGGATTGTCAACCACCAGCATGATCGGCGCGGGAACACAGCAGGCATCGGTCACCGGTAATTTCGATCAAGTCTCCGGAGTCACATTGACAACCGATGCCACTAACTGGGTCAGCAGTAATCCAGCCGTTCTCACGGTAAACCAAAGCGGCCTTATCACGGCGGTCAGTGGCGGCACTGGGACGGTCAGCGCCACGGTCAACGGTGTCAGCGCAACCAGCGCAACCATTTCCGTCGCGAATACTGCGCCGACGTTCTCGCAAAAACCGGCCAATATGACCCTGGCGGTGAATGATACGGCAACTTTCTCAGCGCCGGCGCTTGGGGGAGGCTTGAGCTATCAATGGGATTTTGATGGCAACCCGATTCCAGGGGCAACCAGCGCCACATTGATTTTAACCAACCTTTCCCTGACTAACGCAGGTACTTATGAGGTGCTGGTTTCGAACAATCTTGGCAACACCAACGCCTCCGCCGTCTTGATTGTGGAACAGGCAATTCTCCTGCACCGCTACAGCTTCGTCAGCGACGCTTCTGATTCGGTCGGCGGTGCCAACGGGACAATTGTGGCGCCCAAAACGGGGTCTGCTGCGACCATCAATAATGGCCTTATGCTGCCGGGGAATACAGTCGGCGGTCAGTTTGGTTATTCAGGTTATGTTTCGCTGCCCAACGGACTGCTTACCAACACGACCTCGATTACAATCGAAACCTGGGTAACACAGAACTCGCAAAATAATTGGGCGACGATTTGGGATTTCGCTGATAACGGCAATTTGAACTATGAACTGTGTCCTTATAACAATAATTTTCGCAATAATAGCCAAATGTTTTCGGCCTTTACACCGGACGCCAACGAGTTCGATTTGGATTCGGATGTCACGTTTCCAGTTGGTTCCGAGCAGTACGTTGCCGAAACCGTCAACGCTGCCACCCTGGTAGGCGATCTTTATACCAATGGAGTATTGGTCGGGACCGCCACGCTGCCGAATAGCACTTTTCTCCCTTATAACATCGGCAGCCTGCCCGGCCAGACGCGCCAGGCTACCATTCAGGACATGCTCGGAAACGACACGTTCGGTGACGACCAATTTTCGGGCACGATCTACGAATTCCGGATATGGGACGGCGCGGTCACGCCCCTGTATCAGGCGGTTGCCGCGGCGGCGGGCGCCGCGGTTGTTGTCACAAACCTAACGCCGACCGCAATCAACGTCACAGTCACCAACAACACCATGATTCAAGGCCAAAGCCAGTCGGCCACGGTCACGGGTAATTTCCCTCAGGTATCCGGCGTCGTCTTCACCTTTGCGGTCACGAATTGGATGAGCAGCAATACCGGCGTGCTGACTGTAAACAGCAACGGCCTGGTCACCGCCGTTGGCACCGGCAGCGCCACGATTAGCGCTACCTTCGACGGCTTTACGGGAACCAGCGCCACCATATCGGTTCCAGCCAGCCCGCCGGTCATTACCGAACAGCCCGAGACCAACGACGTCTTCCTGCAAGGCGCAACATTGACCGCCAGCGTGAGCAATATCGGCACGCCGCCATTTGTATATCGATGGTACTTCGACGGCGGCGCGAGTCCCATCAGCGTCGCGTCGAATCCCGGGCTAACCATTCCAGATGTGCAGCCGGGCAATGAGGGCACGTACACCGTCGTTATCAGCAACGCGGAGGGAACCGTGACGAGTTCGAATCTGGTTGTTTCAGTTGTCACTCCCACACCCTATGAACAAACCGTTCAGCAATACGGCCCGGTTGCCTACTGGCCGTTGCAGGAAACCAGCGGGACGACTGTCTATGACGTGATTGGCGGGGACAACGGAACCTACACGACCACTTCTCTGTCGCCCTCCAGTTACTATCTTGACCAGGCGGGACCCTCGCAGGCGTTCTTCGGCAATTCAAGTTCTGCCGTGGAATTTGTTTCAGCGATTGCGGATATTCCTGTAGGACAGGTGAATATCACCGGTCCCATTACAGTCACTGCATGGGTCCAAGTGTACACGCCCGCGCAATTCGCCAGCATCGTCGGCCATGGCGATCCATCCTGGCGCATCAGCATCACCTCTAACGGCGGCTCTGACGAGGACTCGTTCCCCGGCGGCAATGATGGCAGCGCTCAAAGCGATGCGACTGCGACCAATGATATCAACGACGCGAATTGGCACCTGCTTGCCTATACCTATACGGGGACTCCGGGCCAGGCCAATAACGGCTCGCTTTACCTCGACGGAGCGCTGGTGGCCAACAACACCGTCACAGCGGCTCCCGTCGGCGACAACCTTGATGTTTGGATTGGCGGTTCGCCTGACTATGGTACACAGCGAATTGTGTCGGACGTGAACATCGCGCATGTGGCTGTCTTTAATCAGGCCTTCACTGCGGCGCAGGTAAACGGGCTCTTCAACGGAACGTATGTGTTGGGCCCGCAGACGCTGCACATTACCGAATCAGGGCCGAACGTTGTGCTTGACTGGCAGACGGGGACTCTCTTGCAGTCAACCAATGTGCTCGGTCCCTGGAAGACCAACAGCGTCGCGACGTCGCCCTACATGGTTCCGGCGACGAACAAGGCCGCGTTCTTCAGGCTTTTGGTGAATCCGTAAAGTCGGATTGGTCGGGGATTAGCAAGGCCGGAGCCGCATTTGGCTCCGGCCTTTTTCTTGTCTCAGTAGCCAGTGCATTTACATTACTTATGTGGCCACTTCATGCCACATGACATTTTCCTAATAGCGTTTATGTTCAGGCCATGTCCAACAATCAAACGGTGCGCGCGCACGTAAAGCCTCGTCTGCTCCAGAATCATCGTTTGATTTGAATCGTTTCTTCTGCCTAAAATTGAATGAAAACACCAATCGATATGAAATCTAATACCATCGGTATCGCTGCGCCTCGGGGACATTTGCATACTGTATCCAGAGCCTTGGGCGCTCTGGCTTTGTCAGTACTGGCATTGCCATGCCTGCTGTCCGCGCAGACCACCCTCCAACACCGGTACAGCTTTGTCAGTGACGCTTCCGATTCAGTGGGTGGCGCCAATGGGACGGTCGTGCCCGCTACCTCGGGCACGAACTGCACCATCAATAACGGACTTTTCCTGCCGGGCGGCGGCGGTGGCGGATTTTCCGGCTACGTGACCCTGCCCGCCGGGCTGCTGACCACCACCACCAATTTGACGATTGAATGCTGGGTGACGCAAAATGCGGCAAACGGATGGGCCACCGTTTGGGATTTCGCCAACAACGGCGGCCAAAACTTCGAATTGTGCCCAAACCCGGAACGGAACATTAACAACCTGGACGTGGCCATCACCCCGAATAATAATGAGATTGATACTGTCACAGGTTTTCTATTCCCGTCAGGCTCGGAGCAATATGTTGCCTTCACTTTCAACAGCGACGACCTGACAGCCCAGATTTATGAAAACGGCGTTTTGGATGCCACACAGGTTTATCCCAATTCTACTTACATTCCCGGCTCCATTGGGGGTTCGACGGGTACAAGTCAGAATATGCTGGGAAACGACATTTTTGGCGATACGCAATTTCAGGGCACGCTCTACGAGTTGCGCATATACAACGGCGTCCTGACCCCAAATCAGATTGCGATTGATAATCTGGCCGGGCCCACGAACCTGGTGTCCAGCTATACTCCCACTTCCGTTACATTTGTGACGAGCAGCACAAACCTGGTGATTACGGGCACCGCGCAGGCTGCAACCGAGGCAACCTTTGCGACGACGACCGGGAACGATACGGTGAATGCAATCGGAGAGGCGACAAACTTTGTCAGCAGCAACCCGCAAGTTCTTCAAGTAAATTCCAGCGGCGTCATCACTGCAGTCGCGATTGGCAAAGCCACAGTTAGCGCCACTGTGAACGGCGTTACGGCCACGAGCCCCACGATCTTTGTCACGGCTCCTCCAACTCTTTTGCACCGCTATAGCTTTGTTTCTGATGCTTCGGATTCAGTCGGCGGCGCGGCGTGGAATGGAACCATAGTGGCTCCCAACGGCGGCACAAACGCCACCATCTCCAATGGCCTCTTCCTGCCGGGCGGCGGCGGGCCGGGTTATTCCGGTTATGTGACGCTCCCTGCCGGAATCCTCACGAATACGACGTCAGTCACCGTCGAGTGCTGGGCCACGCAAAACAACGGGAATACCTGGGCGGAACTCTATAGTTTCAACGATGGGACGCCCAGCTATCTGGCGATGATTCCCCTGCCCGCCAATAACAATGGCGCTATGGTAATGGCCCTGAGATATAACAACGATGAAAACGACGCAAGTTCGAGCGTCCAATTCCCGACCAACTCTGAACAATACATTACCGAAACCTTCAACGCCTCCACTTTGGTTGGCGACCTCTACGACAACGGCCAGCCGATCGCTACAGTCACTGAGCCGAATACCTCGTTTGTTCCGGGCTCAATGAACCTCAACAACATCTTTCTGGGACAGGACCCGTGGCCGGACCCGCAATTTCAGGGGACCATTTATGAATTCCGCATTTGGAATGGCGCTCTCAGTCCGGTCTATACGGCGATTGCCGCTGCCGCCGGTCCCAGTGTCATCGTCACAAACCTGACACCAAGCTCGTTGAGCGTTAACGTGACGAATACGAGCATGATTGGCTCTCAAAACCAGCAAGCCGCGGTCGTTGGAAATTTCGTGAATGCAAACAATGTTACGGTCACTGCCGGAGCCACAAATTGGGTCAGCAGCAACCCGGAGGTTCTCACAGTGAGCCAAAGCGGCTTGATTACCGCCGTCAGCGGCGGCACTGCGACGGTCAGCGCCACCGTGAGTGGTGTGACGGCTGCCAGCGCGACAATTACTGTCGCAACAACTCCTCCAGAAATTACGCAGTATCCAAGCAACGCCACGGTGGTCGTGGGTGATAACGCCAGTTTCAGCGTCGCGAGCCTTGGCGGCGGCGGCTTGCATTACCAGTGGAATTTCAATTCCACGCCGATCCCCGGCGCCACAAACACCACATTAACTCTCACGGACGTCCAGCTCTCCCAGGCTGGAACCTACAGTGTTCTCGTTGCAAATTCCGCGGGAAACACCACTGTTTCGGCAGTGTTGACAGTGGATCAGGCCATCCTCCTGCACCGCTACAGTTTTGTTAGCGATGCTTCCGATTCGGTGGGAGGAGCGCAATGGAAAGGGACCGTGGTGACCCCGAACGGTGGAACTGCCGCGACGATTGACAATGGACTGACGCTGCCGGGCGGCGGCGGGCCGGGTTATTCCGGTTATGTGACCCTGCCGGCAGGGATTCTGACCAACACCACTTCAGTGACGATTGAATGTTGGGCAACGCAGAGTGCCCAGAACGATTGGGCTGAGCTTTGGAATTTCAACAACGGCACCGGTCAATACTTCGGATATATTCCGTACCCGCAAAATAATGGCAACAATATGTCGATGGCCATCAAAAATGGAACCGAGTATGATGCTTTATCCAGCGTACAATTCCCGAACGGGTCCGAACAATATATCGCCGCCACGTTCAGTGCTCCGGCTTTAACAGGCGATCTTTATGACAACGGCTCAAACATTGCGTCGGTCACGGTCCCCAATAGTAGTTATATTCCGGGGACTTATAACACCGCTGACAATTATCTTGGACAGGATCCGTACGGTGACCTGCAATTCCAGGGGACCATCTATGAGTTCCGTATCTGGCACGGCGCACAATCGCCATTGTACCTCGCCGTGAGCGCCGCCGCAGGCCCATCGGTGGTGGTGACGAACCTGACGCCGACGTCGATCGATGTCACGGTCACCAACGATACTATGATTCAGGGCCTGAGCCAGCCGGCCAGCGCTACGGGTAACTTTGTCAATGCCTCCGGAATTAGTGTCACCAGTTCCGTGACAAATTGGACCAGCAGCAATACGGGTGTGCTGACGGTCAGCAGCAGCGGCGTGGTCACCGCCGTCGGTACGGGCAGCGCCACGATCAGTGCGACGGTCAACGGCACAACCGGAACAAGCTCGACCATCAGCGTCCCGCCCAGCCCGCCAGTCATCACGCAACAGCCCGAGGCCAGCGAGACCTTCTTCCAGGGTGGAACTCTGGTCGCCAGCGTGGGCAACATTGGTTCGTCGCCGTTTGTTTATAAATGGTATCTAAATGGCGGCTCGACGCCTATTTACACCTCATCCAGCCCCACATTAAGCATTCCCGATGTACAGCCGGCGGATGCGGGCACTTATACCGTGCAGATAAGCAATTCGAGTGGAAGCGTTACGAGTTCAGATCTGGTGGTTTCGGTTGTCGCGCCCAGTTCCTATGAACAAACGGTCCTACAATACGGCCCGGTTGCCTACTGGCCGCTGCAGGAAACCAGCGGCACGATTGCCTATGACGTGATTGGCGGGGACAACGGAACCTATGAGACCACTTCGCTGTCGCCCTCCAGTTACAATCTTGACCAGCCGGGACCCTCGCAGACGTTCTTCGGCAATTCAAGTTCCGGCGTGGAATTCATCTCTGCGATAGCGGATATTCCTGAAGGGCAGTTGAATATCACCGGCCCCATCACGGTCACGGCATGGGTCCAGGTCTATACGGCCGCGCAATTCGCCAGTATCGTCGGCCATGGCGATAATTCCTGGCGCATCAGCATCACCGAAAACGGCGGCACTTCCGAGGACTCATTTCCCGGCGGTAATGACGGAGGTTCGGCTTCCGATGCGACCGCGCCCAATAATATTAATGATGCCAACTGGCACATGCTAACCTACACCTATACGGGAAATCCCAGCCAGGCCGATAACGGTTTGCTTTACCTGGATGGTGCCCTGGTGGCCAGCAACAGCATCACAGCGGCTCCTTCCGGTGACGACCTCGACGTTTGGATTGGCGGTTCGCCCGATTATGGAACAGGGCGAATCGTGGCGGACACGGTCATCGCGCATGTGGCGGTCTTTAACCAGGCCTTCACCCCGGCGCAGGTGAGCGGCCTCTTCAATGGCGCCTATGTGTTGGGTCCGCAGACGCTGCACATTTCCGAGTCAGGGCCGAACGTTGTGCTTGATTGGCAGGCGGGAACGCTTCTGGAGTCGACCAATGTGCTGGGTCCGTGGACGACCAACAGCGCCGCTACATCGCCGTACACCATTCCGGCAACGAACAAGGCTGCGTTCTTCAGGCTTTTAGTTAATCCGTAAAAGCCGTTTGGAGTTGGTTGGGCAGTTACAGGCCGGAGCCGCTTTTGGCTCCGGCCTTTTTTTCTTGCCAGAGGCAGAAGAGTTGAACGGACGAAGAATCCCCACGCATCTATCTCGTCCTCGCTTGCCGCGCGGTAGCTTCAGCGCCAACGGCGCGTTCGATACCAGCCTGGGGCACCGCCCCAGGTACAACCGCCAAAACATCCCAAAGGGCTGAAAGCCCGCGTCATCAATCCGCGGCCAAACCTAAATAAAACATAAATCACCGTCCATAGATCGCGCCGTTGGCGCTTATGTTTCGGCCAATGCGGGACCTCGGGCGATGCCCGAGGCTGGTATGAGTTGGGCCTTTGACCCGCAACTTCCGCCCATCGTCCCGATGCCATTAATCCAACTGTCCATCAATCCACAAATCCAATTATCCAATCCGCTCAATGCGCCGACGTTTGCGATAGTTTTTGCTGCAACATTTTTGCATGACCCAGCGCCGTTGGGTTCGCCGGATCCTGGTCCAAAACTTTCTCAAACTGCAAAAGTGCTTCGGAATATTTTCCTTCATTTTCCAGCGCGATTCCAAAATCCAACCGCGCTTCGGCCAAATTGGGCATGATCCGCACGGCTTCACCAAATTGTTCAGCCGCGCCGGCGGCGTTGCCGTCACGCCCGAGTTCCAGGCCGTAAAGAAAGTGAGCCTCCATTGAATCCGGCGAAAGTTTCGCGGCGTCTGAAAATAGCTTTTCAGCGTCAGTATGACGGCCCAGCGCGTCGAGGTTTTGTCCCGCCTCCACGTAGAGCGTGGCATCCGCGGGGCTGAGTTCTATCGCATCCGCATAATTGGTTGCCGCAGCTTCGTGCCAACCACGGCTTTCGCAAAATCGCGCCAGAGTTGTGAGTTCCACCCCATTTTTGACACGATTCGACAGGGCTTTCTGATAGCAATCTTCGGCTTCAGACTTGTCTCCCATTTTGTCGTAGATTTCGCCCAGACCAAGCCAGGCCGGTCCAAAATGCGGGTTTATGGCCAAGGCATGCTTATATTCATGGATGGCCTGCTCCGGTTGCCCCAGGTCATTCAGCGACTGGGCGAGATTTTTTAATGCCCATACCGATTCGGGATTCAATTGAAAAGCATGCCGGAACGCGGCTACCGCATCGTCGTACCTGTGTTGCTCCGCCAGGATCACGCCCAATTGTGACCACCCCTCCGAATCGCTGGGCAGGAGGTCAACGGCCCGTTGCGCATTGACCGTCGCATCGGCCAAATTACCGGATGACTGTTCCAGGACGGCAAGCTGTTCCCGGATGACTGGATCGTCAGGCGCGGAATTCAGGGCCTGTTCGCAAAGGTTTTCCGCAGCCTGAATGCCGGCGCCTTGAGTAGCCGGCATCAGTCGTTCGATCTCGGAGCGGATCTTTTTGAGTTCGGCATCATGATTGAGTTGCCCTGTGAAAGGCGGTTCGCCCAGGCGGGACGCCATTTCTGCCAGTGCCTGCTCATGGTTCCAATCGGACCAGGCCAGGCGTCGTGCGCATGCGGCTTCAGATGGCCAGGCCTGGCTCGCGGGCGCCTGCGATATAAGGTTTGCCGGCAGAAGGCGCTCTAATTTGGGAGCGAGAGTGAGGGCCAGGAGGTAATTGCCATCGAAGGTCGGATGAACATGCTCGTAGAATAATTCATCCCCAGGCAAGCCGTTTGGACTGTGGTCAGCGAAGGAACGCTCCGCATCGGCCAGGACTACCCGTGAATCATTGTCGTCTGCGACGATTTTTCGGATCAAATCATTCAACCGGCTGTCGCACCGAAAACGCAACGTATCCAAATCGCGGGCGGCGATGAACTGTTTTCGCGCATCGTCAGTCTCGCCGAGAGCCAGAGCGCAGCTACCCTGACGGAAACGGAGCTCGGCAAAATGATCATCTATCTGTGCTGCCGCGCGAAACGCTTCGCTCGCCTCCTGGAAATTGCCGGCAGTTTGCGCCGCGATGCCATGTCGATAAAGCGATTCCCATTTCTCTCTATCGCCGTTAGTCAGTCCCGGGCGGTGCTTTGAACCGAAGGGCGCGCAATCCTTCAAGTTTACTGCCACAGTACTGACGACTACGCCGGCGCCGCTCTGCTTTCCTGCGCGGATAATATCTGCGAGATTCCGGGCAAAATGGTCATAGACCGCATTCATGCGCGGGTCATCGGCCGCCACTTGCTGGTTTAGGAACATTTCCATTCCTCCCCATTGGTTTTGATCCATCGACGACTTATGGAGTCGCCTGACCACTGCGTCCATGAATTGGCCCACGCGAGTGGATTTCAATGCCAGATCAGCCCGAATCAGCGGGAGCGGCGGAGTCTGTTGTCCGAAAACAGTACCCGCGCCAAACGGCCCAACCACCTCATTGTTGCCCATATAGATTACCCATACGTCGGCACCCGCCGCGGCGCAGTCACGGGCAATGGGAAGGATAACGTTGGAATTAATGGCCACCATGGCAGCATTCACGACCTCAAAGTGTGTGCCCGGATACCGTAATTCCAACATGGCCTGTAACATCCTCGACAATCCAAAGTGCGGCTGAGGATCGCCCTGCGCCGCTGATTCACCAAAAACAATGATGCGGACAGTGTTCGGGCCTTTGTCCTTCGGAATGCAAAACGGTTCAGGTATTCGAGCCATGGCTGCGCCGAAAAAGCGCCAGCCAAACCAATTGTTCTGCACAAATACCGGCTCGCCATTCTGTTGTGACGAGAGCAGAAATCCAGTGGGATAACCAAAACCGGCAAGCCGCAGAATCAACTCCATCGTTCCCAAAAAGATCACGGGGACGCCAATGGCAAGCAGCAATCGGAAAAACCACAATTTGCGGCGGCTGAGGGCAGAGGGACCCCGGGTTGGCGGGTTTTTTCGCAAATTCGGCCGAATGCCGGGCTGTTTCTTCCGGCGGGGTTTCATGCATGATTAATAGCTAAATTCCCTTTAATTTCATAGCCATTTCCGGTTTAAACTTGTGGCCATTTTATGCCACATGACAAAAAGCCCCTGGTAAACTAGTTTCTAGTGAAAGCCATGAAGAACTGTCTAAAGAGACAAAGCCGGTCACAGTGCCGCGTACACAGGCGTTCTGCATGCAACTGAACGTTGGACTGAAATGAGAATTAAATTGAATAGCTTCTGTCAGAACTTTGACAGGAATCGTGACGGAAAAAGGGATAAAGGGTTTACCTTGATTGAGTTGTTGGTGGTTATTGCCATTATTGCCATTCTGGCTGCTATTTTATTGCCTGTTTTGGAACAGGCTAAGAAAAGGGGCCAACAAGCCTCCTGTATCAACAATTTGCGGCAAATGGGCATCGCAGTGACCATGTATCCGACTGACTTTAACGGCGAGTATCCAAACTGCCTGACCAAGCCGGCGAATTCAGCAAACTATTACGTCTGGCAACCTCGCCTTCTGCCCTATGCAGGAAACGGTCGAAACGTCTTCTATTGTCCTGCTGCGCTTATCGACAGTGCGTGGGATACCAATTCAAACCCGACCCTTGCGAGGGTCGTAGGTGAAAATGGACAACATGATTGGTATGGCATCCTCACGGGCGACAATGGTTCCGGTGGCACATTAGATGGAACCCGTTTTTCATATGGTTGGAATGATTGGGGACTCGTCGAGTTCTCTACCCTGGGTATGGGAGGAGATGTTGGACAGGCTCCAAATCCTCCAGATGAATATGCGGTTAAAGAAAGCGTAGTGCGTCATCCGTCGGACATGATCGTGATCGCCGATGTTCGGTCTGACACACCCGCCGGCCAAATTGAGTACAGCGCAAATACCACTCCGCCGACAGGTTGGGTGACGGCCCAGGACCCGCAGTGGCACCCACAAGTGCCGTGCAACCGGCACACCTACCACACGGATATCGTTTTTGCTGATGGTCACGTCGAGACCCCGCTGCGAAGCGCCGTCATCGATCCAAACAACGGCTATTGGCGCAGTCGCTGGAACAATGACAATAGTCCGCACCCGGAAGTCAGCTGGACGATTCCGACGAGTCCGGATTACGGCATTCTTGAGCAGTAATGACATTGGATAATTTTGGGGGGGTTATTTAGAATTTCGCGTCTTCTTTTGATTTATGGTCAGTTCGCTTTTTAGATATCGTTTGGGATTGGGATTCTTGGTTTGGCTGGGTTCTTTCTTCCTGCCCGGCAGCATGGGCGCCGAAACACTGCGTCCGCCCGCCGTGCCGTTGGTCGCCTGCGACCCTTATTTTAGCATCTGGTCGGGCGCCGACCACCTCACTGATGTTGACACCACTCACTGGACAGGCAAGCCGCAACGGCTTACCAGCCTTGTCCGGGTGGACGGCCACAGTTTCCGTGTCATGGGAACGCAACCCGGCGACGTACCGGCTCTGCAACAATCCGGCGTCGAAGTGCTGCCTACGCGCACGATTTATACATTCACAGGAGCCGGCATCAAGTTGACATTGGCCTTCATGAACGGCGATTTACCCGGCGACATCGATTTGTTGTCCAGGCCGGTGACTTATTTGACCTGGCAGGCGCAGTCCATTGACGGACAAAAGCACGATGTGTCCGTTTATTTTGACGCCAGTTCTGAAGTCGCCGTCAATACTCCCGATCAACCCGTCAATTTTCAAAAAGCCGATGCGGCCGGAATCAAAGCCTGGGACGTCGGCACCGTCGAACAATCGGTGCTCGGAAAAAAGGGCGACGACATCCGCATCGACTGGGGTTATTTTTATGTGGCCGCGCCTGAAGATGAAACGGCGGATTTAACGGCTACGGCTGCCGAAAGCGCGCGAGCCGGTTTCATCAATGACGGCGCTTTGCCTCCGCCCGCGGACCAGGCATCACTAAACAATAATGGTCGCGATGATTCGGTCATTGCGTTCACGGCAAATTTAGGGACCGTGGAGTCCAAACCCGTGTCGTCGTGGTTAATGCTCGCCTATGACGACCTGTATTCGATCCAATACATGAAACACAATTTGCGCCCGTACTGGCGCCGCAACGGCTGGCAGGCCTCGGACCTATTGCAGGCGGCTGCGAGGGATTATCCGTCTCTGCAAACGCGCTGTGCGGCGTTTGACAAGGAATTGATGCGCGATTTGCGCCGGACAGGCGGCGAAGATTACGCGGAGTTAGGAGCTCTGGCATATCGGCAATGTTTCGCCGCCGGCAAATTCGTGGCTGATGACAACGGCCAGCCCATGTTTTTCTGCAAGGAAAACCATTCCAACGGCTGCATCAGCACGTCGGACGTTTTCTATCCGATGTCGCCGCAATTTCTATTATTCGGCCCCTCCCTGGCCAAATCTTTCATCGTGCCTTTCATGAACTATGCGGCCAGCCCGCGCTGGAAATTCCCTTTTGCTCCGCATGACCTTGGAACGTATCCGGATGCCAATGGGCAGGTCTATGGGGGCGGCGAGACGAGCGCCAGGGACCAGATGCCCGTCGAGGAAAGCGGAAATCTGCTTCTGTTGTTCTGCGCCGTGGCCGAAATGGAAGGCAATGCCGATTTTGCCGGCTTGTACTGGCCGCAACTTCAACAATGGGCGCACTATCTGAAGGCCAAGGGATTTGATCCGGAAAACCAGCTTTGCACGGACGATTTCGCCGGACACCTGGCGCACAATGTGAATTTGTCCGCAAAAACCATCTGCGCGCTCGGCGCCTATGCCAAATTGTGCGAAATGCGCGGGCAAAGCGCCGAGGCCGCGGACTACGCTGAATTTGCCCGCGAATGCGCGCAGCGTTGGGCTAAGGAAGCCGACGACGGCGACCATTTCCGCCTCGCGTTTGACAAGCCCGGCACCTGGAGCCAAAAGTATAATCTGGTCTGGGACAAAATCCTGGGATTGAATTTGTTTCCCGATACAGTTGCGCAAAAGGAAATGGCCTTTTACAGAAAGACTGAGAATGAATACGGCCTGCCGCTGGACTGTCGCGAAGACTATACCAAATTGGATTGGACCACATGGACCGCAACACTGACTCAAAACCGGAAAGACTTTGAAGATCTTATCAGCCACGTCGTCGCTTTTCTCAACGCCACGCCCGACCGCTCTCCCATGACCGATTGGTATTGGACAAAAACGGCGCGAAAAAAGGGATTCGACGCGCGGCCTGTTGTTGGCGGAGTCTTTCTGGAGATGCTTTACAACAAACCGGTGTGGGAGAAATACGCGAGCCGTGACCAGACGAAAGCCGCCAATTGGGCGCCAATCCCGCCGCCGGAAAAAATGACGGTCATTCTTCCCGCGGCTGATAGACAGCCCGCGATCTGGAGCTATACCTTGGCCAGGCCGGACGGCGATTGGACGAGCGCGGATTACGATGATTCTTCCTGGGCGCGGGGCAAAAGCGGCTTTGGCACGCCCGGTACGCCCGGCGCGATTATTGGAACCATCTGGCAAACCGATGACATCTGGCTGCGTCGCGTCGTCAATATTACGCCGTCAAATTATGACGATCTCGAAGGATGGCTCCATCACGACGAAGACGCCGAGATTTACATCAACGGTGTGCTGGCCCTCAAACAAAGCGGTTTTATTTGCAATTACGACTCGTTCCCGTTGACGCCGCAGGGAAAGGCGGCGCTTAAGCCAGGCAGGAACGTGATCGCCGTGCATTGCCATCAAACCGTAGGCGGACAATACATTGATTTTGGCCTGGTGGATGTACAGACCAATTGAGCGCGTGAGGGCCACGATCAAGCTCATTGTCCCGGCCCTTTTGGCGGGCATGGTTTGGCGCTCTGCCATCGCGATTGAATTTCCGGCCTCTTCGAATCTTCCGCCCACGGTCGTTGTCGCCAATCGTGTGCCTCTTCTCCAGACACCGTTTATCGCCCTGCCGCTGGGAAGTGTTCGTCCTTTGGGCTGGCTGCGGACGCAGTGCCAAATGCAGCGCGATGGGCTTACGGGCAATGCCGAAGCTCTCTATGCCGATGATCTCGGCACGAACAGCGGGTGGCTTGGCGGCACAGGCGAAAGTTGGGAGCGCGGGCCGTATTATCTCAAGGGCTTGGTCGCCCTTGCCTACACTCTCAACGACCCGGACCTTAAACAAAAAGCCCAAAAATGGATTGATTGGGTGCTCGACCATCAGCGGCCGGACGGCTACATCGGTCCGGCTTCAAATGCCGATTGGTGGCCTCGAATGCTCGCGACGTATGCATTAAAAGATTATTACGAAGCGACGGGAGATCCGCGCGTGCCGGTCGTATTGGACAAGTATTTTCACTATATGCTGGCCAACTTGCCGGCCCGGCCTCTCAAGGATTGGGGACGCGCGCGGGCGGGTGATGAAATGGACGTGGCACTTTGGCTTTACAACAGGAACGGCGATACCGATCTGCTGCCGCTGGTCCGGTTGCTGCGGCGGCAGGCGTATGATTGGCCGGCTGTCTTCACAAATAACGACTTCGCCGCTTTTGGAAAGGATTATCAGCCCAAGCACAACGTTAATATCGAACAAGCCCTGAAAATGCCTGCGGTTTATGATCAACTCGCGCGCCAGCCCGATTTGCCGGAATCCATTTCTCTGGGCCTGGACAATTTGATGCGTGAAAACGCGCTGTCGTTTGGCATCAACAGCGGCACGGAAATGATTGCCGGCGATTCCAGCATTCAGGGCGTGGAATTATGCGCCATCGTAGAAGCCATGCTCAGTCTGGAGACCGCAACGCGTATCACAGGCGATCCGCTGCTGGCGGACCGGTTGGAAACGATATCCTTCAATGCATTGCCCGCGGCCCTGGCCAATCATATCAAAGGCATCCAATATTATACGCTGGCAAATAATGTCATTGCCATTTACGGCGGCCACGGCTTTGACGAAGACTATCCAAATGGCACTCTTCCAGGACCTTATTCGGGTTATCCCTGTTGCCGGTATAATTTTCACATGGGCTGGCCCAAGTACGTCCAAAATTCGTGGGCGGCCACGGCGGATGGAGGATTGGCCCTTATCGCTTATGGTCCCACGGTCGTAAACGCCATGGTCAACGGCAGTCAGGTCCAGGTCACCGAAGACACGACCTATCCATTTGAAGAACAAGTGCGCCTCAACGTTTCCATGGCCGGCCCGGCTGCGTTTCCACTGGTGGTGCGCATTCCCGGTTGGTGCAGCAATGCAACGGTTACGGTCAATGGCGTGGCGCAAGCGGGCGTGACTCCCGGCTCATTTTTTCGCATCCAGCGCGCGTGGTCTAACGGTGATTCGGTGGTCATCAACCTCCCGATGCCCATCCAAACGCTCACAGGTCCCAGCCGCGCTGTGGCAATCAATCGCGGCCCCCTCGTTTATTCGCTGCGTATTGGCGAACAATGGACAGTCCGCGCGACCAATGCTCTGGTGCCGGGTTTCGATGAATTTGAAGTGCATTCCACGACTCCGTGGAATTATGCCTTGCAATTGGACCCCCAAAATCCCGCGGCGTCTTTGACGTTCACCAATTTGGGGCCTGTGTCCGCAGACCCGTTTGATCCGGCGCAACCTTCCGTCGCGCTCATTGCCAGGGCGCGACGGCTGCCGGACTGGACGATTGGCTGGCGTGGCACGCATGCATTCGAACCGCCGGTCAGTCCCGTTGCTTCTGACAGCCCTTTGGAAACCGTGACGCTGGTGCCGTTTGGCTCGCAACACATGCGCGTGAGTTGGTTCCCATATTTAGGGACGCCATCGCCGGTTGCGGGTTCGTTCACCGAAAATTTCGACCCCTCCTGGTGCAGGCGCTGGACGACATTTGGCGGAAATTGGCTCGCGCGAAACGGCGCATTAAGCACGGTGCCGGGTTCCGCGGACGGCGCAAAAGCGCTTGCCATGGCAACGGCATTCACGAATTTTGTTTATGAAGCCGGCGTTCAAGTGGGCGACTCAGGCAACGCCGGCCTCATTTTCCGCGTCAGCAAACCGGACATCGGCTCGGACGCCTATTGCGGTTATTACGCCGGCATTAGCGCGAAAGATTCTAAATTGGAACTGGGTTATGCCGACAACGGCTGGCATGAAATCAAGACGGCGCCGATGACCTTTGCGGCAAATCAATTTTATCATCTGAAAGTCCGCGCTCTCGGCACACTGCTGCAAATCTTTGTCAACGGTTCCGGTGATCCGGCTATCGAAGTCAGTGACGATCATTTTTCAAGCGGCGCGATTGGCGTCCGCGACTTTTGCGAAGACTCCGGCGCCTCCCTCTCAAGCTTTTCCAACCTGTCCGCCTCCGAACTCGGCCGAAACACCGATTAAATTATGAATTTGCAGCCTTTCCTTCGGCGTTCGATATTCGATGTTCAGTTTGAGGACGGCCCGTCTCGCGAGGTGGAACACGGCGCGCTGCGCCGTGTAGCGCCGCGTGCAGCGGCGCAACAAGCGCGTTCATGCGCCATGAGCCGGTCAAAAAGGAACAGGGAACTTTCCATAAAACGCCCGAACCACCCGCAGCCGTTCCTTCGGCGTTCGATGTTCGATGTTCGATGTTCGATGTTTTTGGCGCTGCTGCTGCTGTTCGCATTGCGTACATCTCCCGTCCACGGCCAGGGTCTCACCTGGCCAACCAATCAAATGCTGCCAACATTTTCAAAACCGGCGTCCGTCCTTGACGCCATTGACGTCAGCACCGACACCGGCCCGGAAATTGACCTGTTTGCATCTCTTGAAGGGATCGTGAATCGTACGCAGCCTCAAATCGTTTGCCTCAGCAGCGGCGATGGCGAAGGTGAGTTTACCTGGGTCAATCTTCATAATTTAAATTACAACGTCACCAACGGTTTCAGTTGCATTCTGAAATACCGGAGTTATGTGACCGGACTGGTCGTGACCGATCCCACCCAGCCCGACACATTGAATTTGGCGACGACAATGGCCGGCGTGAACGACGAACTCATTTGCGATCCGAGCCTGCTCAATACGTTGACGAATTCCCCGTACAGTCTCCCCATTAAAGATGACTTGCGCGGGCGATTTTCCAACAAGTACCAGGTCTATGGCTATCTCTATACCAACTATTGGCCGTCCTGCACGCACCGAATCATCGCGGGCATGGAAACCAACCTGGACGGGGAGTTGCGCGATTATCTCGTGGCCGTCAAATCCGCCACTGTTTGGCTCGACCCGGGAACAACGCAGGACGCCAATCTGCTCGGGATGTTCGTCTCGAACATGACTCCGGTAAACGGAGTTTACATGGGATGGTGGCCGAGTGAGGGCAATGGCCTGACATGGATTGCCAATTATGGAATTCCCGTGCTCGCGAGCGATTTTTATCGGAACGGCTCCGTCTTCAGCGGCGTTCAACGCGCCATCAACATCCCGCCTATTCCTCCTCCTCCGCCGCTCGCAAACAAGGTTTATGTGTCACTGATTCTCAGCGATGGCGATAATGCCCAATACATGGAACACGTAATGAAGATGTGGTGGGAAAATCCGGCCCGCGGCCAGGTGCCCATCGGTTGGACCGCCGATGCGCTGGTTTGCGACCTTGATCCGGTCATGGTCAATTACTATTGGAGCACCGCTTCCACCAACGATTGCCTTATGTCAGGACCCGATGGCGCTGGTTACGCGCATCTTGAACTTTGGAGCCCGGCAAACATCGCGGCTTTTGCCGGAAGGGCCGACGCCTATCTGCAGCGCAGCGGCTTTCGCACCGTTACCGTTTGGGACAATGTGACGACCGGAAATGCCCAGGCGTACGCGACGAATTGTCCAACGCTTCTCGGTTTATTGGACCAGGGCGGCTCTTATAGCGCGGTCAATCTGGGACTTAAAACGATTCCGTTGACTCCGACCTATTCATCGACGACGAACGACATCATGTCCGCAATTTCAAATGCCGCCGCCGCGTGGAACGGCGCCGCGCCGCTGTTTATCGCCGGCCAGGCAGTCACATGGGACCTGACGCCGGCCGACCTGCTGAACATCGCCAAATCATTTAACACGAATGAATATCAATTCGTACGGCCCGACCATTTGTTTCTGCTCTATCAGAAAGCGTTTGGCCGTCCCGGCGCCACGACGTTGACGCCCATCGGCGTCACGCCCGGCAGCGCAATCTTGCGCGGCAGCGTCACCGGCAACGCAGCCAATACACTCGCCTGGCTGGAATGGGGCACGAATGTCAATTACGGTTCAACAGTCGGATTAACGAATGTCGGAAATTCCTCCGCCGTCATCGCGGCAAATGTCAGCGGACTGGCGTCGGGCCAAATCTATCACTATCGAATTGTCGCCAGCAACACACTGGGAATGGTGTGGGGAGCGGACAAACAATTTACCACCGGCGGGCGTCTGGAAGTCTGGGGCGGCGACGCCTACGGTGTGACAAATCTTCCGGCAGGTCTCACAAATGTGGTTCGCATCGCCTGCGGGGCCAACCACGCGCTTGCTTTGAAAAACGACGGCACGGTCGTCGCCTGGGGAAATAATTCGGATGGGCAAACAAATGTTCCCGCCGGCCTGGCAAACGTGATCGATATTTCGGCCGGCGTTCAGCATAGCCTGGCATTGCTCTCAAACGGCGTCGTGGTGGCCTGGGGCGACAACACTTACGGACAAACCAACGTGCCGCCCGGATTAACCAACGTCGTCGCCATTGCAGCCGGCGGGTATCACAACCTGGCGCTGGGCGCGAACAATACGGTCACCGCATGGGGCTGGAACTCCTTTGGCCAAACGAACGTCCCGGCGGGATTAACAGACGTCGTGGCCGTGGCGGCGGGTTATCGCCACAGCATGGCGTTGCAGGCAAATGGAAGCGTCACCGCATGGGGTTGGAACCCGTTCGGCCAAACGAATGTTCCCGCCGGCCTGGCCGATGTCGTGGACATCGCCGCCGGGGAATATGACAGCCTCGCGCTTCGGGCGGCCGGATGTTCCCTGGCCGGGCCCGTGCCTGCCAGTCGATGGGTCGCTGACAGCCTTTCAGGGACTAACGGTTCCTCGGTCAGTAATTGGACGGACGTCATTGGTGGAAAAAGCGCAACCCAAACTGTGGCCGCAAATGAGCCGCAACTGTTCACGAATGTCCTGAACGGCCACAGCACCGTGCGGTTCTCCAGCGCCTCAAGCCAGTATTTGACCGTGGCTGCGACAAACAGCGCGGTGTCCGGCACCGGCGATTTTACACTCGTCGTTGTATTCAGGACATCCTCGCCCGGCGTTTCGTCATCGTCTTTTTTTTTGAACACAGGATTGCTCGGGGCCGACGTTCCCGGCGCCACCCAGGACTGGTCTTTTGTTCTTAATGGAAGCGAACTCGGCGCAGGATTGGGCGATGGCAGTGGTTGCACCACCGATTTCAGCCTCTACGGCGGCAACGTGGCGGACGGGAATCCGCATATCGGCGCCTATGTGCGCTCGGGAAACACAATCCGCCTTTACGTGGATGGCGTAATTGTCGCAGAGCAAACAGGCCTTTGCGCCGCCCCGCGTGTCAGTTGCCTTTTTGATATCGGAGCGATGACAACCGCGCCGGATTATTTTAATGGCGACATCGCGGAAATCCGAATTTACACGCAGGCCCTGAATTCTTTGGAAATGGCGGACCTCAACGCTTCTTTGGCCGATACGTACGGCATGCCGGGGGTCGCCGGCGCGTTAATGAGCCGATGGACTGCCGACAGTCTTTCCGGAGACAGCGGCTCCGCAGTCAGCAATTGGGTGGACATCGTTGGCGGACAAAGCGCAACCCAAACCAGCACAGCCAATCAGCCTCAACTATCCACAAATGTTCTTAATGGCCATAACACCGTCCACTTTTCAGGCGGCCAGTATTTAACCGTGTCCGCCGCCGACAGCGCCATTTCCGGTGCCGGTAGCTTTACCATGATCGTAGTATTCCGGACTTCTACTGCCGGAAATGCCTCTAGCGAATTTTACGATAATACCGGATTGCTGGGCGCCGATGTTCCGGGCGTTGCGGATGACTGGTCATTCGTCATTAATGGAAGCGAACTCGGGGCCGGCCTGGGTTCGGCCTCCAATGGATGCAGTTCAGATTTTAGCCTCTACGGAGGCAATGTCACCGACGGCGACCCGCACATTGGTATCTATGTGCGCCAGGCCGATACCATCACGCTCTACGTGGATGGAGCGATAGTCGCGTCACAAAATGGCCTCTGCACCGATGCGCGTGTGGATTGTCCGTTCGACATCGGCGTGATGACGACCGCTCCATATTATTTCAACGGCGACATTGCTGAAATCCAGCTCTATGACCGCGCATTGACTCCGGGGGAAATCGGCGATGTGACCGCGACTTTGGCCGGTACGTATGGCATCGGTGGCGCGGCGGGGAGGGTCGCCGTGTGGGGCAGCGGCTCCGATGGCCAGACTAATGTGCCTGCCAGCCTCACTAACGCGGTGGAAATATCCAGCGGCAGCGAAAGTCTCTTTAATCTCGCCTTGACGGGTGGCGGAACAGTCGTTGGATGGGGCTATGACAACCAGGGCCAGACAAACGTTCCTGCCAGTCTCACAAACGTTGCGGCAATCGCCGCCGGAAGCACATTCAGCATGGCCATTGGTGATCAGACACCAATTGCCGGCAACATTGTCGTTTCAGGTTACATCAACCATGACCTGGCATTCGCCCTTTCCGGCTCTGACCCCGATGGAAACCCGCTGAGCTTCTCAGTGGCATCGTTGCCCGCTGCCGGGCAACTTTTCCAGTATTCCGCGGGCGTGCGTGGCGCGCCGATCACAGCGCCATCTACGGCGGTCACGGACCCGGCTGGCCGGCTTATTTTCGCTCCGGCTGTGGGCGCAACCGGGAATCCGTATGCCAATTTCAATTTTATCGCCCAGGACCAATTTTACAGTTCCGCGCCGGCACAGGCTCTCATCAACATCGGCCTTCCCGCGGCGCCGCAGTTTGGAAACGTGAGTTGGAATTCCGCAAATGGAACTTTTGCCCTGAATTTTACAGGCAGCTCAAACGCCACTTACAGCGTCTGGTCTTCAACAAATCTTTTCAATTGGATGTACATCGGAACCGCGAACGAAACCGCTCCCGGCTCCTATGACTTCGTTGAAACAAGCGCCGCCAATTCGCCGCAACAATTCTTCCGTCTCTCATCGCCATAATGTTTGGTGTCCACCCTTTAGGGTGTCCGTTTGACGGTCGGTTCTTCGGATTTCATGGCTTCCGTGCGCGATTGTGCAGGTGTCGAAATTCTCCATGAACCTTGGTGGTGGAACACGGCGCGCTGCGCCGTGTAGCGCCTCGCAAGGTGGAACATGGCGCGCTGCGCCGTGTAGCGCCGCGTGCAGCGGCGCAACCCGCGCGTTCATGCGCCATGAGCAGGCCAAAAAGGAACAGGAAACTTTCCATAAAACTCCCGAACCGCCCGCGGCCTTTCCTTCGGCGTCCGATGTTCGACGTTCAGTTTGAGGACGGCACGTCTCACAAGGTGGAACACGGCGCGCTGCGCCGTGTAGCGCCGCGTCTAGCGGCGCAACGAGTGTGGTCAGCCGTTGGGCCGCGTATGTTCCTGCGGCTCTGCGCGGGCGGGGGACGGCGCAGCGCGCCGTCCTTTACCACTGTCGGCTCATGGTCCCAATGCATGCGAAAAATCGAAAGGAGGCTCTCCAGGAACCGCCCGAATCGTCGAACGCATTCGATGTTCGATGTTCCCCTGCAACGTTTTATCGTCTTTTTCCATTTGCCCAAATCGTCGGGAACAGCATACTGAGTCGCGAAGTCCCGCTGTCATGAGCGACAAAATCACATTTTCATGTCTTTCCTGCGGCCAGCACATTGCCTGCGATGCGAGCGAAAGCGGCCGTGGCATGCTGTGTCCCTCCTGTGGCGCAAATCTTACGGTCCCGCATAAAATGGACGAAATGCGGGCGCCCGAGCAAACGCCACAGGTGCCGGTGCCCGCGCCGGTTGTTCACCGGACATCCGGATTGGCCGTCGCTTCATTGGTCTGTTCCCTGTCATCGCCGATTCTTTGCATCGGATGGATTCCGGGTATCATTTGTGGTCATCTTGCCCGCAGCGCGATCCGGCGTAATCCGGCTCTTACAGGCAAGAGTCTGGCCACAGCCGGACTAATTATCAGTTATGCGACCGTGATAGTGACTGCGGGACTGACCGCCATTATTATCGCGATGGGGATGCAAAATGTCATGGAGGCGATTGAAGGTTCGAAGGATCAGGAACTTTCAGACACAAACCAGCCTGCCTATACTCAAAATACTGACGACCAAACGCAGTCGAATTCAACCGAACAGGCCCAATCCAACGGTCCCGGCTGGACGATGGATGTAAAGGACGCTCAGATTCCTGCCGATCCCGTGACCGGAGAAATTCACGGTTCAACCTTCGAATGCAAACGGGTTATCTACCGAAACGGCAACCTGAGATTTATTTCCACGGACGGCGGCGAATATCTCTTGATTCATGGTGTAGGTTCGTCCATCGAAAACAACAGCCTCGAGTTTCAAACCGCGTCCGGGGACGACGCGCCGAAAATTGACATCGGGTGGAAGGACCAGGGCCAGAATCAAACCGAAAACTTCCAGGACGGTTACGCCATGGAATTAAAATTTGGCGGAGCCAAAAAAAGAAAAATCCAGGGCCAAATTTACTTGTGCCTTCCGGACGACGCAAAAAGCTATCTCGCCGGCACATTTACTGTGGTCCTGCCCAAACCCAAACCAGCGCCGCAGGCAGCTCAATAGAGCATTCAGAACGTCTTCACTTTCTACGCAGGATCTTCGCGCGACACTTTCGGCGGGGTATTGCTTACGATTGAGGCTTCAACGTTCACCGCGCTTGACACCCGGCCATGCTCATCCAAACTACGAAACGATAGGAGCAGCAAAACACCAATTAATTTTTCTTTTACGGAAGGACGTTATGCAAATCGCAATCATTGGAGCGGGCAGCGTGGGAGGCACACTCGGCACAGCCTGGGCCGGCAAAGGTCATCAAATCATCTACGGCGCGCGCAATGTCAATGACGAGAAAGTCAAAAAGCTCGTCAGCGCCAACCCCGGAAAAATCTCAGCCACAACCATTCCCGATGCGGTTGCGCAATGCAACGTCGTCCTGCTGGCCACACACTGGCAGGGCGTCCGTGAAACCCTGCAATCCGCCGGTAATTTCTCCGGCAAAGTGCTCATTGACGCCATCAATCCTCTCGAGATGGGTCCGGCGTTTCTGGAAAAGGGACTGTTGGTTGGCTATACCACCTCTGCCGGCGAACAAATCGCGCAATGGGCCAAAGGCGCAAAGGTTGTAAAAGCCTTCAACACCATCGGCGCAATGCACATGCCCAATCCAAAGTTCAGCGGCCAAATCGCCACCATGTTTATTTGTGGCGACGACGCTGATGCAAAGAAAACCGTCAAACAATTGTCCGACGAATTGGGATTCGAAACCGTGGACGCCGGACCGCTCATGGCGGCGCGCCTGCTCGAACCACTGGCCATGCTCTGGATGCAGTTGGCCTTCGGGGCGAATGTCGGCACGAACTTCGCTTTCAAGATTATCCGCAAATGATCTCCATGAAAACATGGAGTGGTGGAATACGGCGCGCTGCGCCGTGTAGCGCCGCGTGCAGCGGCGCAAGTCGCAATTCGGCGTTCAGTGTTCGATGTTCGATGTTTCCGAAACACCGGGCCCCGCTTCAACGATTTAAAAACACATGAGCGCCTCCATCATAACCCAAAGAATGACCGCCCGCATGGACTCCGAATTTTGCGTTTTCCTGATCGGCATGCGGATCAATCGCGTGCTCAAGGTTCATAAATGGTTTCCCGTGTTCCTGGCCATGCCCCGGATACTCCGCGAATTGGAGTCACACAAGGAGCTTGGCTTTTTAGGCGGTCATTATTGGTTTGGGCGCACAATCATCTCGCTTCAATATTGGAAATCGGCGGCCCACCTGATGGATTACGCCACCAACAAGAACATGCAACATCTCCCCGCCTGGACCGCATTCACGCGCTCCATCGGGAATAGCGGTGACGTCGGCATATGGCACGAAACGTACGTCATCTCCCCTGGATCGAGCGAAACCATCTATCACAACATGCCGCCCTTTGGCCTCAGCCGCGTTGGCAGCCTCGTTCCCGCCACCGGCCACTTCCAACACGCCAAAGAACGCCTAAAGTAGGGACATCCCGCTGCGATGTCCCCGCCCGTATAGCGGCGGGACGGTTTGGACGCAACGCTCTTGCGTCCTTTTTGTCCCTTGCGTCCCTTCCAAAAATCCACATCCATCTGGGACACCAAAACGGACACCAAAGGGGTTAAAACGGGTACAGCCGGGTAAAGCCGAATATACTTGAATGGCCAATAAAATCGCGCATAATGACGCTGCAAATGCGGTGGAAATAGGCCGATTCCGCCCCCAGGCGTACCGGTGCATCATTGACGGTCGCCAGCCGGTCACGGTCACGCATATGAGCACCTTTTTTGTTGCGTCTGAGAACTGCTCGTTCAAACTCATAACCTATGTTACCGGAATTTCCGAAAGCTCGTCGTGCAATGATGGACCTGTGGAGCAAAGCTTTTTTCTTTGGAATGAACGGCTGTGACCCAATACTATCTCAAATTCCCGTTCGAGTTCAAAAAGAAGGGGATTCAGCGCACATAGGGGGCAGCAAGATGGAATACAAGAAACTGTCGGTAAGCACGTCTTTCGATATTAAAGAAGGCGAAGGAATGACTGTAGATGACTTCATCGATTTACCGGTTAGTTTGGGTGATCAAATGGCAGGACAACAGGCTAAAAGCATTTTTGAGATGTTGCAAAAACCATCTCCTCATGGCGTACCGCTTGCATGGAAAACCGGAGAATTAAAATTTGAGCACATATTGGAAAACTGGGAAAAAATGGAAATCGATTTTGGCAATGATGGGCAGCCACGTTGGCCAACACATTTTCTACAACCTGCCGCGATGGCAGAATTTAAAGAGAAATTACAGGAGGCCCATAACACTCCTGAATGTCGAGAAAAATGGGCACAGTTAGTCGAACGCAAGCGAAAGGAGTTTGATGAGAGAGAGGCTCGTCGAAGACTGGTTGACTAGGATCAACGAACGGGGCTACGAATCGTCGTTTTGTCAAACGCTAATATCACAAGGATACCGTATTTGTCGTTGTGGACACAGCCCGATAGAACACGGTAAGGACGTTCTGGCAATTTCTCCCGAAGGTGCGGTCTGCGCGTATCAACTCAAGACTGGTGATTTTGGTCAATCCGATTTTGCCCGTTGTCGCGACCAAATTATTACGCTGGTGGAAACGCTGCCGACCCATCCAAGCTTGCCTGCTCAATATGAGTATAAACCGTATTTTGTCACGACCGGTGAATTTAAAGACCCGGCGGTGTCATTGGTGAATGAATATAATACGAGTTGGCAAAAGCGAAATCTTCCTACGTTACACCTCATATCTGGACGCCACCTTCTCGCTGACTTTATTAGGCTATCCTTGGATTTTTGGCCAGTTGAGGCGCCTGATGTTCGAAGGTTCAGAGAATTGTATCTGGTTGACGGGCGAGGCGATTTTGATATTGAACAATTTGCCCGCTTTATAACTGAGATATTGCGCGACATAAAATCAGGCTTGGATTTGAAGCGTCGGGTTGCTGCCGCAAACCTATTTTCGAGCTATCTACTCGGTGATTTTTATAAACAAAACGATCATTGGAGCGTTTTACAAGGCTGGACAGTGTGTGCTGCACAAATTGCCTGGGCTGGGCTTTCAGGAAACCATCCGGTAGCTAACTGGGTTGACAGCTGCAAAATCGCACAGAATGCCGCATTCGCAGCGCTCGAATCATTGGCAAAAGAAGTTCTCACCGAAAAAGCGTTTGCTGTTAAAGACCGTGAACTTGATGAATTTGTGCGAACGCGAAATACCGTAGCCATTTCTGCGGCTGCGTGCTGGCAGTTAATTTCCAATCGGCACAATCCTCAAACAACTGACTTCCAATCCACCGTGCATTTACTGGAGGATTATTTAAAACGTGGCAGGCTCTATTTTTGGGGTGAAGGAGCACTGTCACAATTTCTCATATTCTTTTGGATGCTTGAACAAGGTGGCAAACGTGCCACAGCTTGCTCGCTTCTCCTAGATTGGATTAAAGCTGTGACCCAAAAAAATGCGAGGTTAAGCGAGAACCCGATTGACGACCCCTATAATTCACCGGACGAATGCCTTGCTAAAATGATTGGGAAGCTCCTACCAGGTGACCCCTCCCGGCCACAAGCTGTAGAGTCGTACAGCCTATTCCCATCAATCTTATTGGCTGTGCGACGGAATCTTCGAGAACAGCTTAATATTATTTGGAAACCTATAACTAATGTCTCGTTGGCAATGTTTAGACCCGAAGCGCCCGAAGATGCTCTCCTCTGGCATTGCAAAAAAGGCAAAGAATACGCCGAGGGATTTGCGCGACCACAAAGTTGGATTGAGCTACGAAAGATGGCATTCAAGGATGACCGAGAGCGCGTTCCAAAAGTTCTACAAGACGACGTTGACTTCGCTCTCCTCTACAGTTTGGTTTTCCAACATCGAATCTTGCGAAGCCTTATTAAGTTTTTGGACGATGAATTTGGAAAAAATATCCAGCGTAACGATACATAAGATGTGACGGATTTTAATGAACGTGAACGAGTCAGTCCTCGCTAGGACCCCTTCCAGGCGCAGATGTTTACACCTGCCCCAGACTGCGGAACAGGGAACAGGCAGATACCTTTAATCTAGAAGGGGTCAGGGATGACTAACGGTATATTTCTTGAAGGGGCCGGCTCCTAGCTAGCTAGAATTGTGACAATTTTTCAGTCGGTTCCCAGTACTGTAACTACTCCTTGAAGTCCAGCCCTGCGAGCCCGAACAAATCATTTCCTTTCCGCCCCGCCTTCTAAAAATCCCCAAATTCCCCAATAAAACCGTAAATTTCGCCCCAATCCCGCCCTCGTTTCCAGTTTCCCCGCCTCTTAAGAAGCTCATTCCTAAAGTCGTTGGATATTAGGCACTTGCGAGTCTTCCCAATTTGCCAAAAATTAGCCTGCACCATTGGGAGTTTCTTCCTGTTTCAGCCCCAGCCGGGGGTCCGGGCTATACACGAAAATTGTGGACACGGGCATGGTAGGGACGCTGCGCAGCGGCGTCCGCGGCGCGTGCCTGACAAGTGGCGCTGCCACCGCCGCAACCGAGGGCAGGAGTGATTAAATTGCTCACGTTCTCACGTTCTTTCCCTTCACGCCCTCATTTCTGGCCTGCATTGGAAAAACCCTCGATTCCCCAATAAAACCGCACCTTTCGCCCCAATCCCGCGCTCGTTTCCGGTTTCCCCGCCTATGCCCAAAAAATGTGTCGTGTCCCCGCTCACCGTAGCGCCACGTTAGTGCGCTCTAAATAATCCGAGTCGGTGTTCGTCCGTGTCCGTCACTCGATGTTCGATGTTTCCGGTCATTCCGCATTCCGCACTCCGCGTTCCGCATTCGACAAAACTCCTATTCCATGCCCCTCAGCTAAACCCGCAAATTCCCCAATAAAACCACCCCTTTCGCCCAAATCCCTCCTTCGTTTCCAGTTTCCCTGCCTATGCACAAAAAATGTGCACGCACCTATAACTCGTAGCAGTCCCATACATCGGGGCTCTAACCAGCGGCAGGTCGCGCTGCCACCCTCGAACGATACTTCTTTCATCCGATAGTGGCCGCGGTGCAAACCGCCTTGCCTGATGCCCGGTTTCTCTCTATTAAAATATATATGATTCGCCGCCTTTCTCCAGTCACCGCGTTCCTTCTCTTCTTTCTGCTCGCACTTTCAGCCATGGCCGATGGCGAAACTGGAACCGCGTTTAACGTCATAGCATTCGGCGCGGCAGGCGATGGAAAAACCCTGGACAGCCCGGCCATCAACAAAGCCATAGACGCCTGCGCGCAGGCCGGCGGAGGCACGGTATATTTTCCGGCCGGGACCTACCTGAGCGGCTCGATTCATTTGCGCAGCAATATTCATCTGCTGATTGACGCCGGCGCAACCATCCTCGGCGCGCCCCAAAACATGAATGCTTACGACGAAACCGAGTCGTGGTTGGACAATCCTTACGAGGATGGCGGCCACTGCTATTTCCACAACAGTTTGATTTGGGGCGAAAACCTGACAAATGTTTCCATCACCGGTCAGGGCATGATTAACGGCGGCGGCCTGACCCGCAGCGACAGTTTGCTGGATCACATGACTGGATTTGCCGAGTGGAGTAAGACAGGCCGGATTAGCCACAAGAAATTTCCACCGAGCCGCCTTGGCAACAAATCCATTGCTCTCAAATGTTGCCGCAACATTTTGATTCGCGATATCACCATCTTCCACGGCGGCCATTTCGCAATCCTCGTCACTGGTTGCGACAACATCACCGTCGACAATGTGACCATGGACACCGACCGCGATGGCATTGACATTGATTGCTGCCATAACACAACGGTTTCAAACTGCCGCATCAATTCGCCGAACGACGACGGCCTTTGCCCTAAAAGCTCGTACGCGCTTGGCTCCAACGTCATCACGGAAAACCTTACCATCGTCAACTGCCAGCTTTCCGGTTTTCAGGAAGGCACGCTGCTCGACGGCACCATGAAACCCAGCAGATCAGGAGTCGGCCGCATCAAATTTGGCACTGAGTCGAATGGCGGCTTTCGAAATGTCACGGTTTCAAACTGCACATTCCGCCATTGCCGCGGGCTCGCCCTGGAGGAAGTGGACGGCGGCATCCTTGAAAACATTACCATCAATAACATCGCCATGATGGACGTCGTGGAATATCCGATCTATATCACCCTGGGCGCCCGGAACCGCGGGCCGGGCGCGACGAACAGCGCCGTCCGGAACATCCAAATTTCCAACGTCGTCGCCACCGGAATTGACCGTATGAGCGGCATTCAAATCACCGGCCTTCCCGGCCATGACATCGAGGGCGTGCGCCTCGACAACATTCGCCTCATTTTCGACGGCGGCGGCACGGCTAAAGATGCCGCGCGCGTTCCAAAAGAACTGGGAACCGGCTATCCTGAACCATCCAGAATTGGCGTGATGCCCGCCTACGGTCTCTTCGCCCGCCACGTCCGCGATCTGGAACTGGCGAACATTCGCGTCGGCTTCAAAAACGACGATGCCCGTCCGCCCATGGTTTGCTCCGATGTTGACGGCCTTGAAATCGACAATTTCAAAGGCCAAACCATGCCCGGTATTGCGCCAGCGCGCTTCGACAACGTCACCGGCCTCACCGTCCGAAATTCGCCGGGCTTGCAATAGAATGTTGCCACTTTGTTGCTGGTTTTGTTGCCGGTTTTTCCCATTTAAGTCGTTTCCTATCAACGATGTTGCCAATGTTGCCAGTTCCCAGACGTCACGCATCATCATATCGTCAAAATTTGCCCCCTATATGTCCTATATGACCTATACGACCCATTCCTCTTGGTCTTCGAACGCCCGCGTAAATCGTAAATTCCCAAGGCTTTCCAAAACCGCGTCGCTCGTATATGATATTTTCCTGAAAGAATGCCCTGCGTTTTCATAAAAACCTACGGTTGCCAGATGAACGAGCGCGACAGCGAAGCCGTTGCCGCCCAGCTCGTCGCCCGTGGCTATACGCTCGCGCCATCCGAGGAAACCGCCGATGTCGTTCTACTCAACACTTGCAGCGTTCGCGATCTCGCCGAACAAAAAGCGTTGAACAAAATGAAATCGCTGGCCGGTGTGGCCAACGCGCAGCGGCGCGCGCCCGTCTTCGGTTTCATGGGTTGCATGGCCCAAAGCCGCGGACAAAAACTCATCGACGAATTGCCCGATGTGGACCTGGTTCTGGGCACCCAAAAATTTCATCGCGCCGCGGAATACCTCGACGAGATCCTCAGCGGCGGCCGCGAAAAAATCGTGGACGTCGCCGAAGAAAAAGACAGCGAAGCCGCCATCCGCGAACACCTCCTCAACGGCAGCGCCAAAAAATCCGTCAGCGCGTTTGTCAGCATCATGCAGGGCTGCAACCAGTATTGCACCTTTTGCATCGTGCCCTATACCCGCGGCGAGGAGCGCAGCCGCGGCATCGCCGATATCGTCGCCGAATGCCGCGAACTCGTCTCGCGCGGTGTCAGGGAAATCACCCTGCTCGGCCAAATCGTGACCAGCTACGGCAAACGCGACATTCCAGCCCGCGACGGCAAATCCGCATTCGTTCAGATCCTCGATGCTGTCCATGAAATCGATGGACTCGACCGCATCCGCTTTACCTCGCCGCATCCCAAAGGTTACGGCGACGACCTCATTGACGCCTACGCGCGTCTGCCCAAATTGTGCGAGAGCGCGCATATTCCCATTCAAAGCGGCAGCGATCGCATCCTTAAACTCATGCATCGCGGCTACACGCGCGAGAAATTCCTGGGCATCATCAAAAAACTCCGGGCCGCCCGGCCTGAGATTGGAATCAGCACCGACATCATCGTCGGCTTCCCGGGCGAAACTGAAGAGGATTTTGAACAAACCATGTCACTCGCGCGGGAAGTCGAATTTGACCAGGCGTATATTTTCAAATATTCGCCCCGCCGCGACACGCCCGCCGCTGACATGCCCGATCAAATTCCGCAACGAGAGCGCGAAAAGCGCAATGAAGTCCTCCTCAATACCGTCAACGAAATCGCAGCGCGCAAATACGAAAATTTTGTGGGCTGGCACACGCAAATTCTCGTGGAAGGACCCAGCCGAAAAAATTCCGCGCGCATGACTGGCCGCACCCGCTGCAATAAAATCGTCGTTTTCGACGGCGGCGAACGCCATTTCGGACAAATCATGGACGTCAGGATTACCCGTGCTGGCTCCTTCACGCTCTACGGCGATCCGGCAATCTTGAACCTCTCGTAATACCGTTCAGTTCGCCGAGGTCAAATTTCTTTCCCCTGCCCCTTCGGGTTGACTCCGAGTGTTCATGGCGGTGCCGGCTCTGACCCACAAGTGAATGTCCTTGATGTAGGCATCCATGCGCGATGTCGGATTGTGCCTTTGCTCATAGACGCCGTCCTTGAAATAAAAGTCCCCGGCGCCATTGTCCCGCTGCGTCCAAACGAGCTTTTGATTGATCCACGCCCGGATTGTGCGCGTGGCCAGGTTGTGGTCCACGTTGAGCTGAAACCATTGGTCGCCCATGTGCGAAGCCAGCTCTCGTCCGGAGTAATCATGCACAGACCCTCCGTCACTGCTGAACCAAAACAACATGAACGTCGTCGCCCCATGCTGGTGTGTGGCCGCGTTGCCGGTGTGGATTTGAAAAATGCAGTAGCTGTTCTCGTTGGATGGCGCCATTTCCATCGCCTGATATTGGACCTCGCCGCTCCGGTAATCAGGCGTGAACCGTTGCTCCGTGCGCGGCCGGGTCGTGTTGCCGGCGGCAAATGCCGCGTCATCGTCAAAAACTTCGCAGTGATAAATCCCGTTGGTGAACCAGTAGCGCCGGTCCCGCGCCGCGTTGGTCGGCGACTGAACCTGAAAAGTTACAGGGCAGGGCGACCACCCGCCACCGTCAATCTGCGCGCGCGCGCCCATCGCCATGAACGCTATTATCAAGCCGCAACAAAACGGCAACCTGCCAAATATCAAAGACACTTTAACCATGGAAATTTAAATATTCTGTTTCCCCTACCATAACCCCTTTCCAGGCGCCGGTCTTTAGAACGTTTGTTTGAGTCCACTCAAGTTGACAATTCTTCGTCCTCGGTGGTAGGGCGGCGCTGCCGCGCCGCCAGTGCCGGGGCGGGGACAGCTTGTCCCCGCGACCCGCCATCCCACACCTGATCGTCCAAAAGCGGTCATTGCGATCGCGCCCCGTTTCCTCCGCCCTGATCCTAAATCTTTCAAATTTCCAATAAAAATGCACAATTCAACCCCTTTTTCGCCGCCGTTTCTCCGTTTCCTTTCCAATACGCAGAAAATTTGACACGGGCTCTTTGACCGCGCCCGAAGCCGTAACATGGAGCCTTCACCCTTTACGGATGTTAATTGATAGCGGATATTTGTATGCACGCCCGAACAAATGCACTGGACTCGGCCAAATAACGAATTCCCATTTCGGTCGCTTGGCGCGTCAATCGTAAATCGTAAATCGTAAATTAGTTTGTATGCCTGAAATGCCCGAAGTCGAAATCCTCGTCCGACATTTGCGCCCGTTGTTGCGCGGGAAGACCATTCGTCGCGTAAGCGTTCGCCGCGAGCGCGCGACGCGCCCCACCCCGCCCCGCGAATTCGAAAAAGCCCTGGCCGGCTCAAAATTCAAGGGCCTGACTCGTCGCGGAAAATATCTTCTATTTGAGCTGCTGGGGGCGCGCCGGAGATCTGAACCTGCCGTTCTGACCATGCTCGGCCACCTCGGCATGACCGGCCGGATGTTTGTTGCTTTAAAAAAAGAAAAATTGCTGCCGCACGCTGCCGTGGTTTTCAATCTGGGCGACCGAAATTTTATTTACGAAGACCAGCGCTATTTGGGCCGCATGACCCTTGACCTGTCGCCACTGAATGAACTGGGTCCTGAACCATCCGATTTTTCTCCCGAAACATTCGCAGCCGCGCTCAAGCAATCCCGCCAGGCGATTAAAATCAAATTGCTCGACCAAAGCCTCATCGCCGGGGTCGGGAACATTTACGCCAGCGAGGCCCTCTTCCGCGCCCGAATCTCGCCAAAAATGGCGGCCAATCGTTTGACTTCTGCCCAGGCGAAAAACTTATTGCGCGCCATTCGCGACGTTTTGAACGACGCTGTAGAGTTGGGCAACACCATTGCGCGCAAAACCGTGAGCGGAGAGCTGTTTTATTTTAGCAATGACGGTGAAAGTGATTACGAAAGATTTCGAGTGTACGACCGCGCCGGACAGCCCTGCCTCAACAAGTGCGGATCTAAAATCCAACGCATCATCCAGGGCGCCCGCAGCACCTATTTCTGCCCCCATTGCCAGCGCACGCGCTGAAGGTAGAGTCCTAATTTCAAATTATGCTAACATCGAACGCCGAAGTCGAAGTCCGACGTTCCAACATGGTAGGGCGGACGTGCCCGTCCGCCAGGCGAGCACCATCGGTGCTCGCGTTTCAAAACTTTCGGCGTTCGACGTTCGATGTTCGGCGTTCGATGTTTTGGAGAATCCGAATTTCCAGTTAGGCCATGGACCCGCGTTCCGCATTTCTTCGTCTGTTCATCGCCATCCCTCTTCCCGAAACCGTCCGCGCCGAACTGCTCCGCTTTCAAAATAAGTTGCAACCGCTCCTGCCGCCGCGCGACGTTCGCTGGACCAAACCGGAGCAATTCCATCTCACCCTTAAATTTCTCGGCAATGTTCCAGCGGCAAACACCGCCGCTTTGAGCTGCGCGGTCTGTGCCGTTTGCGATAACGCCGCGCCCATGCGCCTGTGCGCCGAAGGCGTCGGCTTTTTTCCAGACGCCCGTTCACCCCGGGTCTTCTGGGTGGACATCAAAAGCGTGGACGGCCTCCTCATGGATTTTCAGCGACGACTTGAATTGTCGGTGCGACCGTTCGCTGAAAAAGAGGAGGCCAATAAATTTACCGCCCACGTCACGCTCGCCCGGTTTGAGAAATTGCGTCATCGGGATACGGACAAACTTGCAGCCGCCGCTGCTATTGGCAAAACCTTTGGTGAATGGACTGCCGAAGAAGTCCAACTAATAAAAAGTTCGTTGCAGCCGTCTGGGGCGTTGCATGTTATATTGGAACGGTTCACCACAAAAATGACCGGTAGGTGAAACTTTTTAGTAACTGTTGGCGTCTTTGAAATTATATGCTTAAGCCGCTTTCTTCCAGCAAATGGAACTATGAAATGGCTGCGCACCTGCTGAACCGCGCCGGTTTCGGCGGCACGCCGATTCAAATCCAGCAATTGGCAGATATGACCATGCCGGAGGCTGTTTCTTACCTGATCGATTACGAAAAAATTCCCGATCCCACGCCCGCTCCCGATTGGGCTCACCCGGAACCCGACCGCATGGCCGCCATGCGCCAGGTCTATCAGACCGGCACACTCGAAGAAAAGCGCAAGGCAAACCAGGCCGAACAGAAGATGCAATACCTGCGCATGATTGAACTGCGCGGCTGGTGGCTCAACCGCATGGCCAAAGGGCCGCGGCCGTTCCAGGAAAAAATGACTTTGTTCTGGCACGGCCACTTCGCCACCAGCGTCGACAAAGTCCATGAAGCCTATTACATGTGGCGGCAAAATGAATTGTTCCGCCGGCTCGCCACGGATAACTGGCTCCGTCTCCTGGTCGAAATGGGCAAGGATCCCGCCATGCTGATTTGGCTCGACCAGGCCGAAAGCCGGAAGCAGCATGCCAACGAAAATTTTGCGCGCGAAGTGATGGAACTCTTTGCGCTGGGCATCGGCTACTACACCGAGAAAGACGTTACCGAAGGCGCGCGCGCCCTTACCGGCTGGTCGCTCGATCGCCAGAACCAGAGATTCATCTATCGCGAACAGTACCACGATGAGGGCATCAAAACGTACCTGGGCCTCACCGGAAACCTCACCCCTGAGGATGTCCTCTGCCAGATCGTCGCCCAGCCGCATTCGGCCGTATTTATCACCGGCAAAATCTGGAACTTTTTCGCCGGTCAAATGCCCTCGCCCGACCTGAACCAGGCCCTGGCCGCGGAATTCCGCGCCAATGGAGACGATTTCAAGCCGCTGATGCGCGTCCTGTTTTCGAGCGAAGAATTTTATTCGCCGGACATCGTCAAGAACGAGGTTAAAAGCCCGGTCCAATGGCTCGTGGGCACCTCGCGAATGCTCGAATCCAATTTGCCGCCTCCAGCCGTTTGCATGGCCATGTTGCGGAGCCTTGGACAGGACCTGTTCGCCCCGCCCAATGTCAAAGGCTGGGACGGCGGGTTAAGCTGGATCACCACCAACACCCTGCTCGCGCGCTACAACGAAGCCGAAACCCTCGTCACCGGTTCGCTCCAACCCCTCGCCAATGCCGACTTCAGCCCCAAAGGCAACGGCAAAAAAAATCCCAATGCGGAAAAGCGATTCCAAAAACTTGCCGACCGCGTCCGTATTGGCGGTGTGGACGTGAACAAGATTTTGACGCCGGACGAACTTGCCAGCAAAGACTTGATCGTCGCATCCATCCAGCACCGGCTGCTCCAATCCGATCTGAGCGATGACCAGGAAAACACCCTTCGCGATTTTTTGAGTTCGCGCGCTCAGTTGAACAACTCGGACATCCTCACCGTCATTCGATTGGTGATGGCCACGCCCGACTACCAGGTAACCTAGAGCAATGAAGGATGATTAACGAGTGATAAACTTAAGGATATTATGAAAAACAACGAAATTACGCTCCAAACCCGCCGGCAATTTCTGCGGACAACCGTCCTTGGTGGCGCGCTGTCATGGACAGTCCCGGCGTTTCTTGCCAACACTTTTAGCGCCCTGCAAAGCGAGGCCGCCGATTCCGCGACTCAAATCGCCACCGGCAAGGACAGCACCATTCTCGTGGTCCTGCAAATGGCCGGCGGCAACGACGGCATCAATACCGTCGTCCCCTACGCCAGCGACTACTATCACCAGGCCCGCCCCCGCATCGGCCTGTCCGCCGCAAATGTTTTGAAATTGAACGACCAGGTGGGGTTCCACCCCGCCATGACCGGGTTTAAGGATTTGTACGATTCGGGGAACCTGTCGGTGGTCCAGGGCGTTGGTTATCCCAATCCCAATCGTTCTCACTTCCGTTCCACCGAAATCTGGCAAACCGCCAGCGACTCCGAGACGTTTGAAAAATATGGCTGGATCGGACGCTACTTCGATAATGCCTGTTCCGGTTGCGATCCCACTGTGGGCGTGGCCATCGAACAGCAATTGCCGCAGTCGTTCTTCTCAAAAACGCTTAAAGGCGTTTGCATGACCAATCCCCAGGATTACCGGTTCATGTCCGGCGGCCACGCCGGCCCCGGCCGGCCCGACATGGTCGAAGAGTCCTACGAGAAATTAAACGACATCACCGTCACGACTGCCGCTGATGAGAATTCCGGCGGCAGCATCGGAATGCTCACCGCCGCCATGCCCATGACCGGCGGACGCGCTGTGGACTTTATCGAACGCACCGCTCTCGACGCCCAGGTCAGTTCCGATGAAATCCGAGGCATCGCCGCCCGCGTCCAAAACCAGGCCCAATATCCGGCCTCGCAACTTGGCAATTCGCTGAGGCTCGTCGCCAAACTGATCGGCGGCGGTTTGCCTACCCGCATCTATTATGTTTCCCAGGGCGGCTACGACACGCATACCAACCAGCTCCCCACGCAACAACGGTTGCTTGGCGACCTGGGAAATTCGGTGAAAGCATTTTGTGATGATTTGAAGGCCCAAGGCAACATGCAGCGCGTCCTCGTCATGACTTTCAGCGAATTCGGACGCCGCGTCGCCGATAACGCCAATGGCGGCACAGACCACGGCGCCGCTGCCCCCCTCTTTATCGTCGGCAACAAAGTCAGTGCCGGGCTCCTGGGCGCCTATCCGAGCCTCGCCCCGCAGGACCTCTTCGAAGGCGACATCAAATACAACGTGGACTTCCGCAGCGTCTACGCAGCAGTGCTGGAGAATTGGCTCAAGACCCCCAGCGCCCCAATCCTTGGCCGTCAATTTACGCCGCTGCCGGTGGTCTAGGTCGAAAATTTACAATTTACGCGACCAGACAGATTTTAACAGGCTTTTATGGCCGCGTGAATGGTGGCGCATTGTTCAAATCGCAGATATCCACACGCCTCACTCTCATTGCGTAAATCGTAAATTGTAAATCGCAAATCCCCTGGTTGAACCTGCGGGCTGGGAGGTTACCTGCCCCCAATATAGCTCTCCATCTGCTCAATCGTCGCGTCCTGCGCCGATATAATCCAGTTCACCAGGTCGCCGATTGAAATGATTCCGACCAGTTCGTCGTTTTGCATCACCGGCAAATGGCGAATGCGATGTTCTGTCATGAGCCGCATGCATTCCTCCATGGACTCGTTCGGGGTAACCGTGATGACGTCCGGCGAAATGATTTCTTTGACGAATGTTTGTTTCGATGTTTTTCCCGCGAGGGCGATTTTTCGGGTGTAATCCCTTTCGGTAAATACCCCGGTCAATCGGCCGTTCGAGACCACTGGAAGAGCGCCGATGTTTTTGTCGGCCATGAGTTGAATGGCGTCGAAGACCGTGGCCTCCGGCGAGATGTCCCACACTGTTGATCCCTTGTGATGCAACAGCGTGCTGATAGGAACGCTGCTTTTCATAGGCTTATTTTAGTTGTATCGTCCTCATTGAGGTCTTTTTCAAGCATTATTTTCGAGAAAATTCGCCGCAAGAATCATTCTCGCTGTCATTGCCGTCTGCCACATTATAATATCCAGGTTCAAACGCATGAAATGGCGCCGCCTCTAAACCATAAATGACGTCGTCTATTCCATTTTCAATGACGCCGGATGCCGTGGATTTTATGAGGAACCACTTCGTCGGACTGCCGCCTCATGTAAAGCCGGTGGTCAGGAGGCTGATGTTCCAAAGCGACGGCCTGAAACGGCCGCGATGGTTTTACGAGGGCGAAAGCTTTGTGATTGGTCAAATCAATCGCAACGAGAGGGATGAAAGCGGATATGCTGAATATCAGTTACTTGGCCGGAGCGTGGCAGTTGAGCCGGATGCTCTAAAACATCTTTCCGGGCGCATCCTGGGATTGCGCAAAGTCGATTCGCATACAGGTTTGTTCAACCTGCCAAGGTATATTCTGGTTGCGGGAGCCGCAGAGAGCGCGCCGGGTCAGGGCACGGGAAATGAACGAATCACAAATTATCTTTCCATTGCCGGGCTTGCCGTATTGGGCGGTTTTACAGGCATGGGCATCGCATGGATCGTCTATGGGATAATCTGTGCGGTTTTGGGGTTCTCGCAGGAAAGGCTTTTCACGTCATGGCTGGTCTGGCCAGTCTTTATAACCGGTTGGATTTCTGGCGCCATTGTCAGTTTCTTCTTCTTCGGATCCGTATTTAAAAGTGACGGAACGAGCGGATACAGCCGGGACCAAACGCGAAGAAACTATGGGGTACGCAGGGATTTCAGGGCACACCTGGACTGGTGGATTTTTTTAGGGGTACCAACCCCAATCACAGCCCTCGCGGTATTTGCTTTGGGACGATTGGCCCTTTCGAATGAACAGAAGGCCTATACTTCCGTCGTGGCGTTAATGGTTATCCTTGGCGGTACAATGTATTTTTGCGACAAGATCCCGCGCCGATTGCTCTTTTGGCTGGGTACTTTCGGATGGCTGCTGGCGCTTGGTATCGGCTTTTCGTTTTTGAAGCTCCGTGGCCCATAATCCTGGTTCGGAGGAATTAGCGCTTGTTTTTTCCCCCACTTCCACTATCTTACACACTGCCTGAGCGCCGCGTGTGCGGACGCTCATTGAGGCTGAGAAAAAAAAGTTAACAAAGAACCTAACCTTCAACCTCCGTTGCCAACGGATGTCTGGATTAGGCAATGGAGCCTTCAGGTTCCGCATTCGCGGAATTCAAAGTCTCCCCAATAGATCGTTTAGATATTATGCTTACAATGGAAGAAGCCCTGAAACAGAGCGGCAAATCGCTTGTCGCCCAGGGCGAAATCGTCAAAGGTACCATCATCGAAGTCCGCTCCAAGGAAGTTCTGGTGGACATCGGCTATAAAAGCGAAGGCGTCGTCCCCGCCGCCGAATTTCAGGACCCCAACGCCGTCCAGGTCGGCGACGAAATCGACGTCCTCATCGAGAAACTCGAAAACAAGGAAGGCACCGTCGTCCTTTCCCACGAAAAAGCGGAGTTCAAAAAGAACTGGGACAAAATTTTAACCATCTGCAACGAAGGCGGCCGCATCAACGGCAAAGTCAAATCCGTCGTCAAAGGCGGATTGGTCGTCAACGTTGGCGTCGAGGCCTTCCTGCCCGCGTCGCAAATTGACGTCACCACCCCGAAAAATCTCCAGCAGTTCGTCGGCAATACCTACGAATTTAAAGTCGTCAAAATCAACCAGGACCGCCAGAACATCGTCCTGTCCCGCCGCGAATTGATTGAGCAGGAACGCAACGAAAAACGCGCCCACTTGCTCGAAGAAATGACGCCCGGCGATATCCGCAAGGGTACAGTCAAGAACATCACCGATTTCGGCGCGTTCATCGACCTCAACGGCATCGACGGCCTGCTCCATATCACCGACATGAGCTGGGGCCGCATCGGCCATCCGTCCGAAATCCTGAAGGTCGGCCAGGAAATCGACGTCGTCGTGCTGGACGTGAACAAGGAGAAGGAACGCGTAAGCCTGGGATTGAAACAGAAAATGTCCAATCCGTGGGACAACATCGAGACCAAGTATCCCGTCGGCGCGAAGGTCAAAGGCAAAGTCGTCAGCCTTGTGCCTTACGGCGCGTTTGTGCAAATCGAGCCCGGTGTCGAAGGCCTCATTCACGTCACCGAATTGTCGTGGACCAAGCGCGTGGCCAAGCCCAGCGACGTCCTCAAACAGGACCAGGAAATCGAAGCCGTCGTCCTGGGAATCAATCGCGAGGAACAAAAAATCTCCCTCGGCGTCCGTCAGCTCGAATCCAATCCATGGGACAGCGCCGCTGAGAAATATCGCCAGGGCGCCCGCGTCAAAGGCAAGGTGCGCAACCTCACCAGCTACGGCGCGTTTGTGGAACTTGAGGAAGGCATTGACGGCATGATTCACGTGTCCGATATGTCCTGGACCCGCAAGATCAATCATCCGAGCGAAGTAATGAAGAAAGGCGACGAACTGGAAGCGGTTGTCCTCGAGGTCGACCGCCCCAACCAGCGCATCGCCCTGGGCCTCAAACAACTCGGCACCGATCCCTGGGAAAACATCGAAACCCTGTACAAAGTCGGCGACCTCGTCACCGGCAAAGTCACCAAGCTCGCCAGCTTCGGCGCGTTTATCGGCTTGCAACATGACATCGACGGCCTCGTCCACATCTCCCAGATCAGCGAAGAGCGCGTGGACAAGATCAAGAACGTGCTTAAGGTCGGCCAGGACGTCTCGGCCCGCGTCATCAAGATTGACAAGGGCGAACGCCGCATCGGCCTTTCCATCAAGGCCGCCAATTACTCCGACGAACAGCTCAAGGAAGAGCAGAAGCTGTTGGATTCGTTGAAGCCCGGCGAAGACCTCGTTGCCCTGCAACACGCCTTCGACGCCGCCGACGAAGCGCAAAAGAGCGAATAATCAAAACGTTTAAAACACGCGGGCGGGCTGGAAACAGCCCGCCTTTTTTGCTTTTTAAAGGATGCTTTGGTCTTATGGGACCTATAGGACATATAGGTCGTATAGGACCTATAGATTCAGTTTTTTCCCTGAAAATCGCCTGCCTATTCTCTTCCCAAATACTTCACCACCGCCTCCGTTCGCGACTGGACGTGCAGTTTTTCGTAGACAGCATGAAGGTGCGCCCGAACGGTGCTCAAGCTGATTCCCAATTGGTCCGCGATTTCCTTGTAGAGATACCCCTTTGCCAGCGCGGCCAAAATTTCATGCTCCCGCTTCGTCAGTTTTTCCATGTCCGACCGCGGAGTCTGGATTTTTTGAAAGTGGTTCACCACTTTGCGCGCAATCTGCATGGACATTGGCGCGCCGCCCGCGTGTACCTGTTCAATCGCCTGCACCAGTTCCGCCGCGGACATGTTTTTGAGCAGATATCCACTCGCGCCACGGCGCAGGGAATCAAAAATGAGATCGCTCTCCTCGTAGGTCGTTAGCATGAGCACCTGGGTTTTGGGCAGCCGCTCCTTGAGCCTGGCCACGCATTCGATTCCGTTCATGCGCGGCAAATTGATGTCCATCAGGACCACGTCCGGTTCTTCCAGGGGGATTTTCTCGAGAGCGTCTTCGCCGCTGGCGTGTGCTCCCACGCAACTCAACATGCCGGCGCGGCCGAGCAATTCAGTCAGACTCTCGCGCGTGCCCCGATTGTCCTCAACGATGGATACTTTGATTCGCACGCTTTTTTTCTGCTGTCCACTCATAGTAAAATAAGGTTCCGGTTTCCGCTATTGAACAAACGTTCGATTCACTCATCATTTGCCAGCGGCAACGACAAATGTATCTTCGTGCCCATTCCCGCTCCGCTTTGGAACTCAAACTCGCCGCCAATGTCATTCATCCGCTGCCGCATATTGCGCAAGCCGTCCGCCAGCGCGTCATTCGTCCCGCCGTTGCGCGCCTGCGCGGGATCAAACCCGCATCCGTTGTCGTCAATCGTAACATCCAATACGTTCATGTCGAATTGGATTCGCAACCGCACTTCCGAGGCGTGCGCGTGTTTGACGATATTGTGCAGCGCCTCTTTGATGACCAGAAAAAGGTTGTGCCGCAGGTCCGTGGAAAGTTCGCGTGGCGGACATTCCTCGGGAAAATCCAGCCGGCAGCGGATGCCCGCCAGCCGTAAATAGTCCAGCGCAAACTGGCCGGCATAATCCATCAAATGCGCGAGGGTGTCATTGCGCGGATTCACTGCCCACACAATTTCATCAAGCGATTTGATGGCCTGGCGCGCCGTCGCCGAGATTTTTTCGACCCGATCAGCCGTTTTATCCGGTTCGCCGCGGTCCTGGTGCGCCAGTTCGCCAAGGAATGCAATTTGCGTCAGGTTCGCCCCAAGGTCGTCGTGAATGTCCTTGGCAATGCGCGTCCGTTCCCGTTGTAACGCCGCCTGTTGCTCCAGGGTCGCCAATTGCCGCCTCAGCCGGCGGAACGATACGTACCGCACAATTGCAATGACGCTTAGCGTAAAGGCAAAAACCGCAGCTGACCGAAACCACCACGTCTGCCAATAGAACGGCGTCACTTCGAAGCTAACCGATGCCATATGCGGACTCCATTCCCCGTCGCTGTTGCACGCCCGCACGTCGAAACGATATCGCCCCGGCGACAGACGCGAGTACGCGGCCTGTCTCAGCGTGCCCGCTTCCACCCAGTCTTCATCGAAGTTCTCCAGCCGGTATGCAAATTGAACGTCTTCCGGCGACGTGAAACTGAGCGCCGTAAACTCGAAAGCCAATTTGCGATTGTTCGGCGAAAACTTGAGAATGGAAGACGCACCCAGCCCCAAATTCACCAGCAAGGGGTCCGCCGAATTCTGACCCAGGCGCGGGTCGTAAAGCGCCACCGTCCGGTCGTCGTCAACCGCGATCCGCTCGACAATCACGGGCGGAGGGGGAGCCCCGTGCGGGACATTTTCTGTGTGAACGATTGCCAGGCCCGTTCGCATCGGGAAAAACAGCCGCCCACTCGACGACCGAAACGCCGACGAACCGTTCTCATAGTTTGCTTCCAGGTTCGCCCCTTCCCCCGGTCCATAGGCAATCGAGCGGACGCGTTCATCCCGGCCCTCCGCGATATCATTCAGTTGCGCCAGTGATACCCGGAACATACCCCGATTGCCCGCGCACCAAAGCCAGCCCCGGTCATCCGCCACCATTTGCGAAACGTAGTCGTCATAAAGTCCTTTATCACTGGTAAAGCGATAAAATTTTCCGTCCTTAAGCCGCCCGATTCCCCAGTTCGCATAGCCAATCCAAAGACTTCCATCCGGCGCCGGGTATAAACAACGGATGGATAACAACCGGTTGGTTACGCCCGGGGTTTCGTCGACAAGCTTGTCCCCGTCAATCCGCATGAGCACGCCATCCGCGCTCGCAACCCAGACGTTCCCCCTGGCATCTTCAACGATCGAGCGTAGTGAACGATGGGGAAACGACATCGCAACCGGCTCCAACCGTCCGTTCCTCAGGCGCTGGATCCGGCTCGGGGTATCCGTCGAAATGAAGACGTCCCCGTTCGAACTTTGCAGAATCGTCCGCACATTGTCGCTGCTCAAACCATCCTCCTGCGTCCAATGCTGGCGACGGCCATCCTTCCAATAAAAAAATCCGTTGTCCCGCGTGCCAATCCAGATGCCGCCGTCGGAAGCGGCCGCGACACAGGTTGCAGAACCATCCAGGGAATTGGTTCCTGTTTCGAGTGTTTCCCAACGGCCATTTTGCCGCCTGGCAACCAGGCCATTCTGGGTCGCCACCCAAATCGCGCCTCTGGTGTCCTGGCAAGTGGAGCGCACCGATTCATTCGGCAAGCCACTATCAGGCCCAAGCAATTCGATTATCCGCGGGCGCAGCCGCTCCAGTCCTCCGCCGCCCGTGCCCGCCCAAATATTGCCTTCGCGGTCCTCGTCAAAGCAGACAATATCAAAATACGATGACGGCGCCGCCTCGACGTTTGTCCCGCAAACGCGAAAGATACCGTTGGCTGCGGTGCCAATCCAAATCGCTCCGGTATGGTCTTCCAACAGGGTTTGCGGTCCTCCATGCGTCACGGCCGCCGGAAACGGCGTCACGGCCCTGGGTTGCTGATCCAGATCCGCTTCAAGAAATTGATGCGCCGTACAAATCCAGATGCCCCCGCCCGCCCTCCAGCCAATGCAGGATATATCGTCAGGCAAGGTAAAGAGAGTTTTGAATGCGCCGTCCCGGAAAACGCCCACCCGGTTACCTTTGGAAAACCAGAGCCGTCCTGCGGCATCTGTCGCCAGCGAAGACGTCCCCTGCGCCGGCCAGCCAGTGTCAGAGCCAAATTCTGTCACGCGATCGTTCGCGATTTGCGTCAATTTGCCCTCGGTGTACGTGACCCAAACGCGGCCGTCCGCATCTTCGGCAATGACCGTCGCTCGCGCATCCGGGACATTCGTGAAGACCTGCACTGAAGTTGGTGAAATACAAACGATTGGCCCCCGGTCCATCCCCAGCCACAGGCAGCCGTGCCGGTCGCAAAGCATCGCCCGAACGACCCGATTTGGAACGCCCTCGATATTTGCCAGGGGAAACTCCTGAAACCGCACCCCGTCAAACCGCATTAACCCTCCCGCCGTGGCCACCCAAAGATATCCATCCGGTGTCTGCGCGACGCCCGTCACGCCGTCATCCGGCAATCCGTCCCACGTGCGCGCCAGCCACACTGTGCCCGTATCCGCCGCCCGGGCTGTCAGGGCGACAAACAGAAGAAAAATCACCCCGCAATTCGCGGAACTTCGGCGAAAGACGGTGGGCATGATTTTATAGTAACAGCTTCACAGCAGGGTTCAAGGATTCTAGCGATTGGCGATAACCCCGTCCTCAGCAATTTACGATTTACGATTTACGCGAACAAGGTGATACCCAAATTCAAAATGAATTCGTCAGCCAATCCAACATTTGATTGGCCGCAACGGCGGATTAGGCCGTTAGGTCGATCAGAATTTCTCTTTCCATGCTCGCCGCGTAAATCGTAAATCGTAAATTTATCTGCTGGCCGTTGTCTGCGGTTTGCCTGCCTGCACGAAGACGACGTACATGTTGCACGGTTGTTTGCCGGCATCCGACGCATTGGAGCCAAACGTCAAACTTTCGTCACTCTTCACATGTCGCGCAAAAAGCTTCATCGTCCGGCCCGCGACCACGAGGGACGATTTGGTTGGACGAAGCTGCCGCTGCAGCCAATCCGGGCTCGGCAGTGACGCGTCATATGCCACATAAACCGTCGCGCCCGCCTTGACCGCCAATTGCATCAAATCAACGGCAGGATAAAATTTGTCCGCATCCGCAGCCTGGACCCAATCCGCGCCAGTCAATCTCGCAGGCAGGCCTTCAAACGGATAATCGCGGTCGCAATAAACGTTCTTACCGTCAGCCGCATTCACCTCTACGTGCACCAATTCCGTTGGCCCGGAATAATTGAAAGTATCAATGAGGCGCCGATCTGCCGCTTCATTTTCTGAAGCAGTCGTCACCGTCATCGGGGGTGTGGCCGCCAAAGCCGCCCAGTTGGGATGCGTCTTCGACAGCGCGACAAGCGGCATCCGGGGCATTGCTTCCGAATAGCCGTCTGTCATCTCAAACGGATGCGACGAAATAACGACCTTTGCCGGCTTCAACCCGGCGCAACGGGCTGTCAGGGAAATTTCCCCCGGAGTCAACGTTGAGCGAATGGCCACGCGATTGATCCCGCACTCAAGGTCGAGAAACGTTTTATTAATCGAATCCGCCCTGCCACTGTTGTATCCACCGCGCCAAATCGCCGGGCCGTCGCAGGAAAAATCCACACGCTCGTCGAAAGTTGGGCAACGCGCGCCGTTCGCGTCCACGGCTTCGACGTCAATTAATGCAACGTCTGAACCATCCGCCCGCAGGCCGTCCGGACCGGTTATCGGCGTCAGCCGCAATGCCGTCGGTGCGCCCGCCGTCTCAATCGCATCAGTCACGGCCGGTCCAGTGCCATCATTGTTTGAGGCGACGGCCTTGATTTCACCCGGCGCAAAAGCAACGTCCTTGAACGTGAACAGGTAATGTTCGGAGCGCGCGCCAAAACCGAGCGATTTCCCGTTCACAAACAGTTCTACATTGGAACAATTCGATGTGACATAAATCGTCTTCTTTGTGCCCGGCGGATAATTCCAATGCCCGATAATATGGACCTGGGGATCGTTGCGGAACATAGATTGACAAACGTAATAGGCCTCCTTGGGCAGCCGCACTCCATCCACTTCCCCGCTCGCCCGGCTCACCTCGGCGGTATTTCTCCCGCCGCTCGTCGAATCCGAAAAAATCCAGTTTGCCCCGCCGCAATCGCCCGGCGCGTCCGCTTTGTCCAGATATTGGCTGACTTCGTTGATGGCGTATTGTTCTGAAGTCAAGTCGTAGGTCTGGCCACGAGCCGCGGGATAACCAAAATCCGGCGGCGAATAATCATCCCATTCGCGGCGCGGCGATTCCTCGCGGTCATATTCGCCCTCGACGACCGGCAGCCGCGAAACTTCATGACTGCCTTCAGTCCCAATCGTCACGTCCATAAATTGCCCGGTCGTTTCATCCGCGCGGCGATGCGCATAAGCGCGTCCTCCGTACGGATCATACTCCTCTACGTAATGGCGCAGTTCTTCGGCATGGTTTGCCGTCACCTTTTGATTGCCGCCCTCCCAAATCAAAATCGAAGGGTCGTTGCGGAAATAAATGATCGCGTCCCGAAAAGCGTTGGCCCGGATTTGCCAGGGCGCGCCAACTGTATCGGACTCTCCATCCACACCGGGTTGGTCGGTGATGAGCCCCAGTTCATCCCCGGCCTGGATCATCTCCGGACCGGCCGCGCAATGGCCCCATCGGATGAAATTGCCGCCGGCCTGCTTCATCATTTGCAATGTGAAAAAATGCAGCCAATCCGGCTGCGCCGACCCCAGGCCCGGCCATTCATCTGTAGGCCGCTGTCCCCAGCCATGCAGTTTCAGCGCGTGGCCGTTGATCCAGAATCCAGTCTTCACGTCCCAATGGACCGCCCGAATTCCCAACGGAATTTCGCAAGAATCCACTTCCCGGCCGCTTGCGTTAATGGAACAAATCACCCGGTACAGATACGGATAATCCGGCTCCCACAACTGGGGTTGTTCGATCGCGCCGGAAAACTTGACTAGGGACTGTTCGCCCGCCCCGATAAATCCTTTTTGTCCCAGGGCAAGGACCGCATTTCCGCCCCGGTCAACGACTTTGACTGTTACCTCGATGTCATGCCCAGTCCCGCTGTCATTTTCAACCGGCACTTCAATGCCGAGTTGCGCCGATGCGCCGGAAATTTCCGTGGCATAAGCGTACGGCCCGGTCGTTTTCAAGAAATCGAAAAGCGGCAGCGAAATATGGATCGGCTCGGTCACATAAAGCCGTACATTGCGATAAATACCACCCATGGGCGGATGCCACTGCGGATTGTTCCAGGGCATCTGGCCGGCCTGCACATCATCCACGTTGTCCGGCAGCTTAGAATTCACGTCCTCTTCATATTTCGACAAGGTTGTGCCCGGGTCCGTCGTCTGGCTGGCCATGAAGCGGTTGTCACACATGACCGCTAGCACATTGGGCCGGTCAAACCGGACATAGGGCGTCAAATCGAAACCGAACGGAATAAAACCGTTTTTGCATGAGCCAAGCAAATGGCCATTCAGGTACACGTCCGCCACCTGCCGCACCGCCTCGAACTCGATGTAAAAGCGTTTGCCCCGCACCGACTCCGGCAATTCAAATGTCTTCCGATACCACGTCCGCCCGGCCCATTGGTTCGTCTCGCCCAGCATGTTCCCCGGCGAAAAATGGTCAAAGGTGTCTGTGTCATTGAACGTGTGCGGCGTGGAAACCGTCGTCCAGCCCGAGTCATTGAATTCCGCCTGCTCCGCTCCTGCCGGGTCTGCCTTGATAAACTTCCAATCCGGGTTGAAATTCAGCGTCAGCCGCCCTTGCGCCCCCGCATTCTGTCCAAACAATAAGAGCGCAAGAAGACCGGTGGCCAAAGCACAACCTATGTGCGATGGCGCAACGCAACGGTCTCGACTGTGGAACATTTTGTCATATTTTCGCCGTAATGAACTGCCGATGCTACCTGAACGTTTGTTCTATACCGGGGCCAAGGGGAATCGTCCTCGTACTCGAAATAGGCCCCGTGCACATTTTTTGTCCACAGACCAGGAACCGGGGAAATGAGGATGGAAATGGAATTTTTATTGGGGTTTTTGAAGATTTTGAGGAAGCGGAACGCTGAGAGCGAGAGCGTGAGACCTACTTCGCTAAAGCTATGGAGGGCAGGCCGTAAGAGGGCTCGGGTCGCTGCCAACCGTATCATCCCGGCGTGGCTCCAAACACCCGCGCCGTTTCAGGATTGTAACGCGAAATATTAGAATTTTTTCTTGAGGTTCATTGCCCTGACGGTAAAGATTCAACGGCCAATGCAAGATGCCGGCGATATTCAGAAGTTCTGCCCGGAAAAGCGCAATAGCGCGCATCAGTCCATTCAAACCGAACATTATTCACTATTGCCTCATTTCGCTGCCACGCGGCAACCGGCTTCGGCGCGATTTTAGATGGCTGCCCCAATCCCAGGGCTTTAGGAGCCTGATATGAAGACGAATCAATTCTCGTGGCTGGCAGTAATGACAGTGGCTTTTTTTCTCAAGTCACAGTCAACAATCAACGCGCAACAGGTTGGAAGGCAGTTGTTGTCAGGGCACGTTCCTTCCGTGGTGGCTCACCTGACGCCGGTCGGCCAACTGGCGGCGGAGCGCCAGCTCACTCTCGCCATTGGATTGCCTTTGCGCAACAAAGAGGGGCTGACCGATCTGCTGCGAAGAATATACGACCCTGCCAGTCCCGACTACCGTCATTATCTGACGTCGTCGCAGTTTGCGGAGACTTTTGGTCCGACCAAAGAGGATTATCAGGCGGTCATGGCGTTTGCCGTTTCAAACGGGCTACGTGTCACCATGACTTATTCCAACCGCACGTTGTTTGACGTGGTCGGATCGGTGTCCAATGTCGAGAGGGCTTTCCATGTCACGCTGCGGACCTATCGGCATCCGACGGAAAACCGCGAATTTTATGCGCCGGATGTCGAACCATCGCTTGACCTGTCCACGCCTGTTTTGCACATCAGCGGCCTGGACAATTATTTGCTGCCGCATCCGATGAGTTTGAGAAAATCGACTGTAGTCCGTTCGACGATCTCTGCGCCGGCCACCGGTTCGGGAGAGGGCGGCGCATACGTGGGAAACGATTTTCGCGCAGCCTACGTTCCGGGGGTGACGCTGACGGGCGCCGGACAATCGGTTGGTTTGCTGGAATTTGATTCGGGCTTTTACGCGAGTGACATTGCTGCTTACGTAAGCATGGCAGGGTTGCCGGGCGTCCCGGTCAAAACGGTTTTGTTGGACGGATATAACGGTGGCCCGGGCGGTGGCAATGATGAAGTGTCGTTGGACATCGAGATGGCGATGTCGATGGCTCCCGGACTTGCCAGCGTGATTGTTTATGAAGGCTCTACCACGGATGACATATTGAACCGTATGGCGACAGACAACCAGGCCAGGCAACTGAGCGCCTCGTGGACTTATGGAATCGATGCGGGATCGGACCAGGATTTTCTGGAATTTGCGGCGCAGGGGCAGTCGTTTTTCAATGCCTCCGGGGACGGCGACGCCTATATTGAACCCGAAGACCCGCCAGCCCCGCCGACCGATAACCCGAACCTGACCAGCGTAGGAGGGACAACACTTACGACCAGCGGTCCGGGAGGCGCGTGGGTGTCCGAAACGGTGTGGAATTGGGGCGTGGAATATGCGCCGTATGATAACGGCGTAGGAAGCAGCGGCGGGATCAGCGACACGAATCGGATCCCGTCCTGGCAGGCGGGTGTGAGCATGATCGCCAATCACGGTTCCACCACCTTTCGCAATCTTCCCGATGTGGCGCTCACCGCGGATAATGTATTTGTAGTTTTTGGCGATGGCGAAACCGGGATTTTTGGCGGTACAAGTTGTGCCACGCCTTTGTGGGCGGCTTTTATTGCTTTAGCCAATGAACAGGCGTCAACCTATGGTCTTCCAGGCGTTGGCTTCATCAACCCGGCTATTTACGCTCTGGGCCAAAGCACCAACTATAACAACTGTTTTCATGATATAACGACGGGAAGCAATACGTGGAGCGAAAGTCCAGGTAATTTCCGGGCTGTGACCGGCTATGATCTTTGTACCGGGTGGGGCACGCCCATTGGGAGCAATTTAGTCAATCAATTGGTGCCCCTGGATCCATTGCAAATCACACCGGGCGGCGGTCTGGTTTCCGGTGGCGGGGCAGGCGGTCCGCTGACGCCGTCATCTCAGAGCTACATGTTGACCAACGCCGGGAACGCAGCCCTCAATTGGACGGCGGCGGGCGATGCGTCCTGGCTCACTATCTCGTCCTCCGGAGGCACGTTGACTCCGGGCGGCGCGGCAGCAACCGTCACGGTGAGCCTGGACGCCGCAGCCACCAATTTGTTCCTGGGAACTTACGCCGCGACCCTCTGGATCACCAACCTGACAGATGGTGTCGTCCAAAGCCGCCCCGTCTCGTTGACCATTATCAAGCCGCCGGTAATCACCGCCCAGCCAACGAATCTGACCGTGATTGGGGAGTCGACAGTGACTTTCAGTGCTGGAACGGCCGGAGGGCTGCCGCTTAATTGTCAGTGGCAGTTAAACGGGACCAATTTGACCAACGGCGGGCGGATATCCGGCGCTCAGAGTATGCTGACGGGCGCGGGGGACATTTATGGTTCGACTGTGAGCGTCCTGACAATCAGCAACGTGATTGCCACGGATGCAGGAACCTATTCATTGGTCGCGAGCAATGCGGCAGGAGTGGCCGTCAGTTCAAATGCCGTTTTGGCCGTTACAGCTTCCGGGCCGGTGATCGTCTCGCAACCGGCCAGCCAGATCGCGCTGTTCGGCTCAACGGTTCAGTTGGCGGTCACTGTGGAAGGCAGTGCGCCGTTCACTTACCAATGGATGCTGGGTGAGACCAACCTGGTGGATGGCGGGGCGGTTTCGGGCTCCGAGACGCCGGTCTTGACTCTCAATGACGTGAACGCGGCGAACATTGGGACCTACACTCTCGAAGTGAGCAACGATCTCGGCTCAGCCACCAGTACCGGGGCTGTTCTGTCGGTGGATGCAGCCGTGCCGGGCGGGCAATTGGTCCAGAACGGCGGATTCGAAACCGGCAGTTTCTCTTCATGGGGCGAGTCGGGCAATTTTCTTGATTGCTCGGTCAGCAGCAGTTCTCCGGCTGTTCATTCCGGATTGTATGGCGCGCTGATGGGATCATCGGGCTCGCTTGGCTATCTTTCGCAAACGCTGCCGACGGTTCCGGGACAGCTTTACCTGCTCTCTCTGTGGTTGGACAGCCCGGATGGCCTTTCGCCGAATGAATTTATGGTGGGTTGGAATGGAACTCCGCTCTTCGATCAAACCGATATTGCGGCGATAGGCTGGACCAATCTCCAGTTTTATGTGACCGCGACCGGGACCAACACCGCGCTTGAATTCGGATTTCGGGACGACGAAAGCTATTTGGGTTTGGACGACATCGCGGTCAGTCCGCTGGCCAGCGCCGGCGGCCCGCCAATGATTTTGGCGCAGCCTGCCGATCAGTTGGCCATATCAGGTGGTACCGCAAGTTTTAGTGTTCTTTCGTCCGGACAATTGCCCTTGTCCTACCAATGGCAGTTCGATGCGACCAACATTCCCAATGCGACTAATTCAACGCTAAATTTGACCGAAGTGAATAACAATCTGGGAGGAACCTATGACGTATTGGTTGCCAATTCTTTGGGTTCAGCAAACAGCTCCAATGCGTTGCTGTTGCTCTTAGGCAACACCTTCGCGGTTTCCACCACAAGCTCGTGGGCCGGCAACTTTGGCATCGCTTATTTTGGATATCCCAACTCCGGCACCTTTGGGCAGACTTTCGTGGCGCCGTCTCAAGCAGCCGCCCTGACCAGTTTTACGGTTTATATCGAAAACTTTTCGGCCTACGCTGATTTTCAGTTTTACGTCATGGCCTGGAACGGATCTGAAGCCACCGGCCCCATTTTGTATCAGAGCCCGGAAACGACCACGGCCGGACCGTCAGGCTATCGAGCCTACACTTTCAATACCGGCAATGTGCCTTTGACCCCCGGCGCTATGTATGTGGCGTTTGCGAATGTTACCGGGAATATCACCGGACAAACGATTTGGGGACTCGACTCGACCTATACTTATACCAACGGCGATTTTGTTTTTGCGGATAATGGCACAAATTTCCAGCTCCTGACCGAATCAGCGTGGTACAGTGACCCTGGCTTTGATCTGGCTTTCACGGCAAATTTTGCCGGGCCGGCGCAACCTGGTATCGCCGGCTTCAGTAAATCCGGCGCAAACCTGGTGATCAATGGCAGCGATGGGATTGCCGGACAAACCTATTATGTGCTCATGACCACAAACCTCACGCTGCCATTGAACGAGTGGACTTCCGTGTCAACCAACATGCCGGGTGAAACCGGGAATTTCAGCATAACCTTGACCAACGCGGCGAATCTAAACGCCCCGCAAGGCTTCTACATCCTGAAGGCTCAATGACGGACAACGCCTATGAACTGTCATGTCCGGGATTCATACCCGCCGGCATTATTGCGCAAGCAGACGAAAGAATTGTGAGCCGGAGGAAATCGGATTTGTCACGGTATATTGGCCGTTCACCACGGATACCGGGCAGGACACTCCGGTCCAGAAGGTGTTGGAACCCGCAAGTCCCGGGCTAGTCTGCAACGTGAACCCCGTCAAATTGGTGCTCCAGGAGAGAATGAGATTGGCGCCGTCCGTGGCGTAGTTTAACAACAGCGGTTGGGCCGGCGGAGTAACGCTGGCCCAGGACGTGCCTATGCGCAATTCATCAAAAATTCCGTTCGCCGGTTCCATGGCATCGCGGTTCATAAGCACGAAACTCTGAATGGCGCCGGAACTGATATCGCTGCCCGACGAAGTCGTCAACGTTGGCGCCGGCGCAAAAGCGACACCGAATGTGGAAGGCGCCGGATCGATCCACAAATTTGCCACATCGTCGTTCGTGCCGGCGGGGTTGAATGTGTAACTTCCGACAACGAAAATCGTTTCGTCGGGATGGTGAATGGTGTTGTCCCATGTAATATCTGAAGTGGTACTGGAAGCCTTCGACAGGCCGAAATTAAATCCGCCGCCGGCTGCCTGTGTGTAAACGCGGGTCGCCACGACGGTAGGGGTGGTTGTTTGGGCTCCGCTGGAGTTATTGAAACCTGCCCAGAAAACCCCTCCCGAACTCATGCCGGCGATGTCGGTAATGTTCACGGCAAAGGAATAATAAAGCGTGCCAGTGTTGATGCTGGACGAATTGGCAGAAAAGTCGAAGCGGGCCGATGTGCCGTTGCCGCCAAAGAACACGCTGTTGCCCAGGGACACAGACAGTCCCGCGACTTGCAGGCTGCCGGATTGAATGAGCGGTTGATTAGTGCTGTTTGGACCGGCCTGATACCAGGCCAGACCCTGGGCGTTCGTCTGGCCTATCAAGGCGGCGCCGGGCGCATAGGCCGTGCCGCCGTTCGCGACGGCGGACGCAAATGGGTCCGCTGCCAGAGGTGGAGGAACGCTCACGCTCAGCACCGCGTTGGAACTCAGCGTCGAACCGGCGGAGTTTGAGAGCAGCACGCTATAATTCCCCGCACTCGCGGGGGTGGCATTTGTGAACGTGTAACTGCTGGACGTCGCTCCGGGTATGTCCGCGCCGTTAAACAGCCACTGATAGGACATGGCATTGGTTCCCGCGGGATACACCGTAAAAGTCACGGTCGCGCCGGCCGGGACCGTTTGGCTTTGCGGTTGCTGGGCGATGTACGGAGTTGTGATGCCTGAAACAGACGGCAACGGGTCGCCCGCGTAGGTGTCTTCGAATTGAATCATTTCATTGGTCGTAACGTCCATGTCATCGTTGCCCCAGTCATAGCCAATGAAACCGGCGAATCCCGCGTTGAGCGCCGCCGCGTCGCGCGCGAGGATAGCGCTGTCCCAATCGTTGCTGGAGACACCGGCGCGTCCCCAGGCCGTGCCGGCAACGGTCTGGCCAAAATGTTCGCCAAGGATGAGCTGCGAAGTCGGCACGCCGTGAGCGTTGTAGGACGTGATGGAACTCTCATACTGGCTCTGGCACCAGCTCACGGAAAAATTCTGCGCCTGCACCTCCTGGCCACTGAGATAATTTTCCACTGCGATGTAGGCGTCTGTCGAAACGGCCTGCCAGGACGCATCATTGGCAGCAACCGTAGGGAAAGGCGAATACACGATGACCGAATAACCATAGGTGTTATGCAGGGTCTGGACGACATCCTGCACCCAGGTGCGATAGGTCTGGTTTGTCGGCCATTGGCTGCCGGAGATTTCGTTCAGGACGATCCAATCTGGCCGCGGGCCGGTATTCATGAAAAGGCTTTCCGAATATTGATCGATCGTGGCTGCGGTCTCTATGCCATTGGTGAACGGGCCCATGTCGAAGTCGTTATAATAAATCGCGAGGATATTGCCGTTGGCCAGCAACTCCGCGCGATGTGTGTCATCGCCCATTGCCACGAAATGGCCGTTGCCCGAGGGAAAGTTCAAATGTTGAAACTGCGGCTCGCACAGGATCGAGTTGGAGCAAACGCAACAGAACGTGACCACATCAAATCTCAGGTCGGGCGTCGCGAGGCAGGGCCGGACCAGGGCCGAGATCACAAAAAGCCACAGGACGCATCGCAAAGGCAACCGGGATGGTGGGTGGTCCATAGTTGCCAACATCAGACGTGCCATGGCTCACAAGGTTTCATCGGAGCATATCAATAAAGGCTTTGCTGTAAGTTGGCAATCGTTGCGGTTATTCTCTACAGATGCCGGCAGATCATAACCAGAGTCATCGCACTGACATTGACGGCTTGCGAGCACTGGCGATTTTGCCGGTGCTCCTTTACCACGCCAGGCTGGGCTGTTCGGGCGGCTATGTGGGGGTGGACATTTTCTTCGTCATCTCGGGTTACCTGATCACGTCGCTCATTCTCAGGGAGCAAGCGGAAGGGGTGTTCAGTCTGACCGGCTTTTGGGAGCGGCGGGTTCGCAGGATTCTTCCGGCCGCGGCCCTGGTGATGGCCGCAACATTTCTGGTCACATGGTTTATGTTTCTGCCCGAGGATTTCAAATTAGTGGCAGGTTCGGCGGGCGCGCAGGCAGTGATGCTGTCGAATGTGTTCTTTAATCGGCAGATGTTGGAAGGGAATGGCTATTTCGGTCCGGCTGCGGACACGATGCCGCTGTTGCATACGTGGTCGCTCTCGGTAGAGGAGCAGTTCTATTTATTTTTTCCGGTATTGATGATTGTTGCGCCAAAGGGCCGGATGTTTCTGCGCATAGTGGTGGTGCTAGGGGCATTGTCGTTTGTGATGTCGGTTTGGTATTTAGTGCCTAAATTCATCGATCCCTTTCGGAGCACCACCCATGGGGCGTTCTTTCTGCTGTCTTCGCGAGCATGGGAATTGTTATTAGGAGCCCTGCTGGCGCTGACGCGGGGGAAGCAGGTCCCCGACAAGGGCGCGCGCGAACTAGTGGGCTGGCTTGGAGTCGGCCTGGTGGGCTACGCAGTTTTGCGCTACGATGACAAGACTATATTTCCCGGAGCGGCAGCCATTCCGCCCTGTCTTGGGGCGGCGCTTATCATTTTCTCAAATGAAGGTGAATTATGCTCAGTGGGGCGGTTGCTGTCCTTCAAACCGGTTGTGTTCATCGGGTTGATTTCCTATTCCCTCTACTTGTGGCACTGGCCGTTGCTGTTGTTCGATGAATACTCAGCCGCCGTTAAGCCGGGTCCGTGGCGGCGGGCGGCGGTTTTGGCGATTTCCTTTATTCTGGCCACCCTGAGTTGGAGGTATGTGGAGACGCCATTTCGGATGCGCAAGGTCTTACCCAAACGCAGGTTCCTGTTCGCCTTTGCCGGTTGTACCACCGCCGTGTTTCTTGCGCTGGGCTTTTGGATGTATTCCACAGGAGGCATGCCGGGACGACTAAGCCCGGTAGTGTATCGCTACGCGGAATTTCGCAACGATTACGCATTTCGGGACCCCGTTGGTCCCCTGCAGGTTCAGCACGGGCAGGTGGTCGAGTTGGGTTTCACGAACAGCACTCCCTTTGATCTGCTGGTATGGGGCGACAGCCACGCGATGGCGGTGGCGCCCGTCATCAATGATCTGTGTCGCAAGTATTCCCTGCACGGAGCTCTCACCGCGGACCTTGCCGTTCCCCCGGTGGCGTTTGCCCGCAACGATTTAGCCAGTGCGGTCCTCGACCTGATCAGGCAGCGGCATATCAAAACTGTGATTATGGCCGCACGCTGGAGCTATTATACGCCGATGCCTGGATTCAAGGTAAGCCTGATATATACAGTGCAAACCGCGCTCAGGTGCGGCGCCAGGGTGTATGTTCTGAAGGACGTCCCTCATCCCGGCTTTGATGTCCCGCGGTTGGTCACCATCAAAGCCATGCACGGCATGGATTTGAGCCGGTTGGGAACGTCACCCTTAGCATACTCCGAGTTGAACAAACCCATGGATGAAATCTTTAACCAATTGTCAAAAATGGGAGCAACCATGCTGGACCCGACACCCTATTTCGTCACGTCCCCTGGACTTTTCGGCGTGGTTAAAGATGACAAGGTATTGTATTGGGATGACGATCACCTCACGGTAGAAGGGGCGGACGTGCTTGCGCCGATGTTCGAACCCATCTTCCGGACCATTACTGTACGGTCCTCCCATTATGAGGGAAAATTGTGAAGCGGGCAGGCACGCCTTGCATCTTCGGCAAGCAGTTCAAGCGGCCTTTTCCTGCCGCCACCGGCGATAAAACATCCACATCCATAGAATCCACATCGGTACAGCAATGGCCGTGCAAACTGCCTTTCCGGGATGAAGCAAATGCAAATGTAATAACGGCAAACCAATGAGTATTGCCAGAAGAACTCCAATTAGAAGGAATGACAATGCCAGTTCTTTGCCGCCAACCGGTTGGGCAAGCTCCTTGATCGGCATCAACACGAGCCACGAAATGTAAAATAACCAGCCGAAATATGTGATGCCCGCCGCGAAACTGACGCATCCTATCGTGGCGGCAACTGCTCCCGCGACAAACCGAATCTTTAACGACATTGTCATCGCCGCTTTGCAATCGTTTGATTGATTTGATTCGCAATGGCCTCCGCCTGCGCCTCGCTGAACCCGCCCGTGATCTGCGCCTTGCCACTTGAAATTTCACCCATGATGAGCGGCGCTTCGCAAAGCTGGCCATTGATCAGAATCGCCAGGTACTTCCTGATGTTGTCACGTGTTATCTCCGCCAATCGCTGTGCGCCGCTTTTGGTAAAGGTGATAAGTACGTTACCCTCGCCCGATTGACTGACAACCCGGGCCGATACCAATGCGCTTTGGTCGATCAGGACGGTCTTCTGGACATATAAGACGTTGGTGAGAATTGAGTATTCATTTTGGGTAATACAAGTCATCGGCACGGAATTGGCCGTTGGCCTGGCGTCCGCCAGGCGCATCTGAAAAACCGCTGGCGTCGGCGCAGCAAACACCGTGGCCGCGAAGCCAAAAACGCAGATTATGGTCGGAATAATACGCAACTTCATAGCGCCAAAACCTGCTCCCCGACCACACCAAAATCAAGGAACAATCTGCTTTTAGCCACAGATGGACACAGATGAAACACAGATAAAAGCGTCCGCAGATTTCGCTGATTCTCGCAGATTGGATAAATTGCAGAATATAATCTGCGTTCATCGGCGAAATCTCTGGATAAAAATCTTCGCTAACGTTTGGCCTTCACAAAACTCGTCTCTCGCAAATAAATCGGCTCCAATCGTTCGTTGGAGGGCCGTCCTGCGGCCAGCTTCGCCACCGCTGCGGCGCCTGGAAAAACAAGGCGCCCATCTGGAAATTTCGGCGCGTCCGGTCCAATCAAAAGCCGGCTCTGGCTGGCCTCAAGGACCTGCGCCCGGGACAAAATCTTCAGGGCCGCCACTTCCGTCCAACCTGTCTTCGTAAGGTCATACGTCGCGCAATAAAATTCCTCACGCTGCGCGTTTACCACCACGCTCACGGGACCCAAAATCTTTTCCGTCTGCGCCACCGACACCATCGCCTCGACGCTGCTCACACCGGCCAGTTTGATGTCGCGGGCAAGTTTCCAGCCCTCCGCCAGCGCAATCGCCGCGCGGATGCCGGTGTATGAGCCGGGACCGAGCCCGACCGCAATCGATTCAACCTGTTCCCGCTCCACGCACGCCGTCGACAAAACTTTTTCAATCATCCCAAACGCCGCCACTCCCCGGCCGCCGGTTTCGACCGCCTCACTCAAGACGGCGCCGTCCCTGGCCACGGCTACGCTCCGTTGCTCGGATGAAAATTCAAGCGACAAAATCGTCATAAATAATTTTCCGCCCGGTCTCGTTGAGGATTTCGATTTTCACCTTTTTAAGCATGTGGATCGGACGCATCGGACGGATCTGATTTTCAAGATGCTCAAGCTTCTCCGCCCATTCAATCACGGCTACGCCATCCGGCTGCAAAAAATCCTCGATGCCCGCCGACAAAATGTCGCCCGCCGTTTCAAGGCGATATAAATCCAGGTGAAAAAGTTTCAGCCTTCCACCGGTGTATTCGGCGACGAGCGTAAATGTCGGCGAATGGACTCGCGCGGAAATCTCGAGTCCGCGCGCCAGCCCTTTTACAAATTGGGTTTTCCCGGCGCCCAAATCTCCTGAAAGAGCGATGACCCATCCGCGCTGAGCGGCGCGGCCAAATTGTTCGCCGAGGGCTTCGGTTTCGGAGGGACTATGGGAAGTCAGGATCGGCATGCACCAGGATTTTTGCGAGGGACTGTGCCATGAGATAGCATCAACCGTTTCAGGGCCGTATCCATTTCATGAATTCCACGCATCGCGTTCATCGATTATAGTTCGTCCAAAAGTTGATTCAACCTTTCAGAACTGATGAGAAGCCGAGCCGGTTCGGTCCCGACCCTTTTTGGAGGATTGTTGTAATGAAAATTGGGGGTGTTATTGCCACAGGCGGAGCAGGGTGGGCAGAATCGACCACCTGCATAAATTCCATCCGTGTGCAAACGCACCTAACTGGGCGGCAATCAAATCCAGGTTACGCTTCCCAACTTGCTGCCCGGCCAATTTTTTCGACTTAGCCAGCCATAGCTGATTATCGAGCCGGGAGTTTTACCTGGCGGGCAATGAGGGTGTAACGAAAATCAGAAGGCTTTGGGCGTCGGTCGGTGCATTGGTTGGGTCCCAGATCCGCGCCCCGGGCGGTATTTGAGCTTCCAAAACGGCGGTCTGGCCGGGCGAAACAGCAAGTTGACTGGCCAATGAAATTGAGTCAAAGCCAGGTTGAGACGCGTCGCTGGTCAGGACAGTGAGCTTTGCCTTGTAGGCCAAAGTAAATAATGACGAATTGGTCGAATAATCGGGCACCACATCCAGTTCGATTCCCACGTTGACATTGGTGTCGCCAACAGGGGTCGGTCGCGTCTCGGACAGAGCAGCCTCTCTTCCATCGGCTGTGGTGACTTGCGGGGCGCCGATCAGGCTGGCGTCGCTGGCGCCCTGCAATGCTTCAGTTATGGCTTTGTATTGTTCTGCGCTTAACAGGCCGGTCCTGATGTGCTGCTTGGAGGATGTCCATACCACGCCAAGGACGGGAACGTCATCTGACGGCAAGGATACAAACTTCGATTTCACATTGATGGTCAAAAACCGTTTGGGAAAATGATTCGTGTCCGCCTGTGAGCCGCTATCCGGAGCAGTTTGCTGATTCCGAAGGCGAGTGACGTCAGAGCGCAAGCGCAAAAGCTCCTGCTGACCTGATTGCAATTGCTCATTTTGCTCCTGCAAATTCTCCAATTGATTCGTCGCGTCGTCGAGTTGCCGCTGCAATTGCGCGATTTGGCCGTTCAGGGTGGCATCCTGTTGGAGGAGGGATTTAGCCTGGCTTTGCGAATGAAAGGCATAGAGGCTGGTGGCCACGGCGGCAGTGGTCAATCCGGCGATAAGTATTTTATGAATCATGGTCATTCCTATAGTTGGCATGGTTGAGACGGTGGTTTTCAAAATAGTTCCGGCCAGGGTGGCCGGCGCGGCTTTCACGGCATTGGCAGAAATCAAAACGGCAAAGGCGCCGGCGCCCACGGCCAGGCGCTGTTTCGTGAAAAATTCGCGCAACGATTCCAGCGCCCGGCTCACGCGCTTTTGCGCGGCGTCATCGGAAATGTTGAGGCTCGCGCCGACGTCGCGAAGGCTTTTGTTTTCAAAATAGCGCAGGAGAATGGCAGTGCGGTCGGTTTCGTCCAGCGTGGCCATGGCGTCGTCCAGGAGCGGCGCGATTTGCGCCCAATCATCAGCGGTTGCATTCATGTTGTTCATCTCCACGGAAATTTGTTCGCGCAATTGGCGGCGGGACTCCTTGCGGACGGCATCAATCGCGGTGCGCCGGGCAACCGCGTAAAGCCAGGCGGTCAAAATGGTGTCCGGCTTAAGCTTCCGCGCGTGCTGCGCCAGATCAGCGAAAACCGATTGCGTGACATCCTCAGCCAGATGCGGCGAGCGCACTTGCCGCAACGCCGCGGAATAGACCAGATTGACGTGGCGCCGGACGATTTCGCCGAAGGCGTCCTGAGAATTTTCACGCGCAAACTGCCGCAGTAAATCCAGGTCGTTTGTCATTCTTTAAAAGTATATCGGCGCTGATGAGGGGAATCCGACAGGAAAAAATATATGGGTCGCCTCGCCAAATTTTCCGAATTTCGGTTTTACACATCGGGCCGGCTTCGTTAAATCATCAGCTTTTTAGGTGAACACGCGTCATACCACGTTGCGACCGATACAAGCGCATTTGTTCCGCGCGATATGTTTAGTCATTTTGTGCGCTGCGCTTGCCGGCTGTTCATCGGTCACGACTAATTCAAAATCAGGAACTGGGGTCAATCTCTATTGGGACTGGTCGGGAATTATAGGCACAGGGCAGAGCCTGTCAGTTGGTGCGCGCGGCGTACCCGTTCTTTCGACAAACCAGCCGTATCACAATCTCAAACTTTCAACCGATCATTTGCGCTGGCCGATTAATCCGAACGACCCCCATCTGACGCTGGCGCCGCTGGTCGAACCCGTTGGCAGGCTCGCTCGGTGGGGGCCGCCCAGCTCCTGGCCGGTAAATATCTATGGTGAGACCCCGCATTCGGCTATGGCCAACGAAATCACCGCGCTGGTCCGTGCAAACACAGGCCGTGACTTTGTTAGCATTCACTGCGCCGTCGGCGAAGGCGGTCAGGGAATGGTTTGCCTGGAAAAAAATGCCGTCAAAAGAGGAGTCAACGGCCGTTCTTACGAGGCGGCCATGATCGCAACCAAAGCCATTGCTCGCCTGGCCAAAGCTGCGGGCAAGACCTGCGGCGTCGGGGCAATCATCGTCACCCACGGCGAAACCGACGCGAATAACGCCGATTATGAGAGCGAACTGCGCCAGTTGTGGTCTGACTATAACACCGACGTCCGGGCCATTACGGGACAGAAACAAAAAATTCAGATGATCGTGTCGCAGCAAAATTCCTGCGCCGACCGCTCGGCGTCCACTCTCGCGCAATGGAAAATCGGCGTTAATTATCCCGAGGACATCGTATGCTCGGGTCCAAAATATCAATATCCTTATGCTCCCGATTGCATCCACCTGACCGCTGATGGATACCGCCAACTGGGTGAAAAGTACGGACAAATCTATTATCAGCGAGTGATTCTCAATAAAAACTGGCAGCCGCTGGAACCTGTCAATATCGAACGCCGTGGCAGAACCATCACCGTGCAATATCATGTTCCCGTCCCGCCGCTGGTGTGGGCCACAAATTTTGAACTGCCTCATCAATCCACCGCGGAGTGGCGCAATGGCAAAGGTTTTGAGGTCTGCTCGGCTGGTGGTGACAAGGTTGCCGTTGCGTCCGTGGTCATTTCCGGTGACGCAGTGGTTATTGCATGCGCGTCGGACCCCGGTCCCGGCGCGCAGGTGGGCTATGCGATGACCGGTGAAAAGCCGCGAATGGCAACTCCATTTCCAGGGACCTTTCGCTGGGGTTTGCTTCGGGATTCCGACCCCTTCGTTGGCGCGGCCACAGGACTTGCGCAGCCCAATTACAGTGTCGCTTTCGAAATGTCAGCGCCTTGAACGGCGAAAGCGGCTTAACAAAGGGTTAACAGACCGTTAACACGGCTTGATGCGCGGGGGCGAAGATGGCACCCAAATCCTCAACACCCGCCGCCGGGTTCGACAACAACCACGACGCGGTTGCTCCCGGACGCGCAAATTGTAAATGGTGAAATTTTCGATGGTTTTCATGGTCTTGTTTCTTTTTTAGGCTTCATGGGTTTCATCCTCCCCGCCGTCCCAGCATTTTTCCTCTATATCAAGATCTTGAATCCGCGCGTCAATCTCGGCTTTGGGCACGTAGCGCGCGACGGCATCTCCGAGTTCATCGACGCTGTATCCTCTTCCGACTACCTTCCCCATCCTGAAGGCAATGGGCTTGATTCCGTAAGGCCGCAGGCTTTGCGCGATTTTGAATTCGTCAAGGGCCGAATACTTCGTAACCAGGGACTCGGGCGCAAATTCCGGGTCCTTCAAGAAGGTCAGAATTGTTCGGGTAAACATGCGTGTTTCCTTCGAGAGAACAAGCATCGCATAGATGTCCTGGAGCAATTCCGTCCCGGAACTTCTCGACTGGGCAACGGGAGCAAGCGCGAGCGCCGCGGTATGGAGTTTCTGTTCCCAGTCCTGTCCGGCGAGGCGCGCGATGACGTAAAGGGGATCAAATGTATCCGCGGCGCGGTCGTTCAGGCCGTCGCCGTGAATCTTTTCGCACTCGCGGATGGCGGGCTCGAAATCCTGCGCGAAGCGGGCGCATTTGGCTTTGAAAATTGCCGCGTCCAGCGCCGCCAGCGGTACACGCTTTTCGCTGGTCAATTTTCGAACCATCTGAACCACGATAGAACGATCAGCGATGGTATCAGGGACTTTGCCAATCATCGCGATGGCCTTTGGGCACCAGCAACTGTATCTCTGGAGGCCGGAATCACTCTGTCCATTGCGGGCGGTTTGCACCGCGGCCACAGTGGATTTCGGATTTCCCGATTTGGAGAGTCGAAGCACATAGGCCGTGCGCCTGGCATTGCCGGAGTTGATAATCCCGCGCATGGTCCCATTGCCGGCCAGAAACGTGTCTGCTTCATCAATAAAGAGAGTCGGACCGCACGTATCAATCGCCCGAAACAACGCGCCGACGGTGACATTGGAGGCGATCAAGGGCTTGTTGGCCATCGTGGCCAGGACCGTCAACAGGGTGGTCTTGCCGCACCGTTTTTCCGGCGATTCAATCGCGACGTAAGCTACGGTATCGCGCAGTTCGTACACATACGAATGCAGCACCCAGACGGCCAGGGCTGTGGCCGCGGCATCGCTTAAGACGACGTGCCGTTTGATGGTTGCTTCAATATCCGAGAGCAATTCGCCGATGACAACCGGTTCCGGATGCGGGGCGACGTCCTCAAAAATGACGGTTTCCTTTTGGTTTTCGTTTCTTTCGTTCGTTACAATTTGATTTTGATTCGTATTTTGATTTTTCATACGCGCCGATTTTCGCAGGGGGGGTTGGACAAATACGGTCCAACCTAAAAAATAATTTTCGAGAGCGTCTAGTAGCGCAAATAGCCATATGTGCTATGGAGGGGGCCAAGGCCGGGATGAGGCCGCAGATCAGATTCGCGCTATCGCGCGGCTTCACAGTCAGCGGCTTAGGTTTTGGGGCGTCTAACCCGGGGCGGCGCTCGCAGACTCGCTTGCCCCGGGCTATCATATTGTGCCCAT
>Ga0335075_10000267_pt1 | contig 96997 bp, 76 predicted proteins | sample Lox_Sample_24_FD_206723 | JGI IMG/M metagenome (GOLD analysis project Ga0335075, IMG submission 206723) | Soil microbial communities from Loxahatchee National Wildlife Refuge, Florida, United States - Lox_Sample_2.4 | ecosystem: Environmental > Terrestrial > Soil > Wetlands | place: USA... | reverse complement strand
AGAGCGCAATCTCAATCCGGTGCGATATGAGTGGCGAGCCGAGGGAAAAGTGATTTTGGAAAAAATTCAGCGGGCTCGAGAAGCTTTGGCACGCAGAATGGATGTTAAATAAGTCTCTTATGCGACATTACACTAGTTCCCGCCCTTTGGATGCGCGACGAAGCGGACTGCGCTTAATCCATAACAATCACTGCCATAATTTCCGTCCACCGCCTCCGCGGCGATGATTACCGAGGAAATTGCGCCTGGGTTAGGGAGGGTCGGGATGGTCATTGCGGGCACGTTGTTATCGCCACTTTCGCAGGGAAGTTCAACCGTTTGCGGTGCCGTGAGGGGAAACCAGGTGCGACCATCGGGTGAACCGTAAATGCGCGTCTTCTTGAAGCCGCGGTCGGTAAGTTTTTCCTGGTTGTGATTCCAAATCAGAATATCGTCAAGTTTCTGCGGCTGTGCGAAATCGAATCGAACCCACGCAGGCGACGGCGCGAGCCCATCATATGGAGGTCTGGCGTCTGATGGACGTGCCCTAAAATAAGCTCAAGCCTCGACCTGAGCCAAGCGATCTTCGGGAAAAGAAAATGAGGAAGACAGGAAATTAGGAAGGGAATCAACGTATCTGTGTGAGAAGTTCGCAAGGGGTAAGCAGACCGATAGTAGAATCTACAGTTTTATAGGCGCATATGCCAACATTCGCTCAACTATGGTTTTGGCGTCTGCATCATCTTTTGAATGGAATATGAATCCCTGTATTTCCGAGCGTGGACAGGGCACATTTTCGCCGATTTCTTTAAAGAGAGCCTTCATCTCGTCTTCATTCCAATTACCTGACATCAGACGTTCAACTCGCTCGATGAGTTCTGCCTTTGTAAGTTTATTGGTCATACTTCAACCAAACGGCAAATCAACGATTTTCACCGGGCTGCTGCCATCTGACGTTTGCAGCATGAGTTCCGTTCCCGGTTGGTTGGCCTCGCGGCGGACATAGCCAAGGGCAATGTTTGCATTCAATGCCGGTGAATGGATAGCGCTCGTAATGTAACCGATTTCTTTTCCGTTGTGACTCAGCTTGTCGCCTTTATTTGGCAGCTTTCTCAGGTCGTTTGCCAGCCGCAACCCGCGCAATTCTTTCGTCACATGGCCCACAGCATGAATCCGGTTTAAGACTTCCTGGCCGATATAACAGCCTTTGGTAAAACTGACTGCCCGGCTTTCGATACATTCCATGGGCAAATTGCTCTCGTCCATGTCCGGGCCAAACCGGGGAACGCCGGATTCAATTCGCGCGGTTTCAAATGCCAGCCAACCGCATGCCCGGCCGCCAACGTTCTTCGCGGCGGCTATCAATTTGTCCGCAACCGCGCCGAGCGACTCGTTTGGAACAAAAACATCGAAGCCCGATTGGGACAGGCGCCGCAGTTTTGCCACATAAATCTCGCCCAGTGTCGCGTCGGTCATTTTTGCAATGGCGCATTCCCCTTCCGGCATACCTTGCAGCAGTCCGACCGTTCGTACGACCTCCGCCGCTTTCGGGCCTTGCACTGTCAGCAAGCCGTAGTGGGGCGCAACCTTCACGATTTGCACGTCATCAGCCACAACGAACTTTTCCAGGCGTTGCGAAATGCGTTCGGTCAATCCGGGTTCGAAGTCCAGCAACAGTTCGTCCGGAAGGTTGAAGACATTCAAGTCACTCTCCATTTTGCCTTTGGCGGTCGTGAGCGCGGCATAACAACCTTCGCCCACTCGCAGATTTTTGACGTCATTGGTGACTTGACCGTGCAAAAACCGAATGCGGTCGTTTCCGGTCAAGCAAATGCGTCCGCGAAAGCAAAAATCCAGGACGCCGGCGCTTTCGCGCAAGGCCGCGTATTCGGCCGGACCATCACCGTAGCCGGCGACAATTTCTTCGCCGTTCAGTTCTGAAAATCGCGCCCCGAGGGTGTGATGAAATTCATGCAGCAACAGAGGATTCATTCGGCGGGAAAAATCAACTGGATGGCCGGGAAAATCAAGCCTGCCGAAAGTGGCCGAAAACATCGAACATCGAACATCGAACGCTGAACATCGAATTTTTCAGACGCGCGCGCCGGACGCGCGTACCTGGCGGACGGGCACGTCCGCCCTACCGACTTGCAACATCAAGCCTTTGCGGGTGCTTTCGCCTTTTGGGTTGCGTGAGCGATTTCGTCTTTAAATTTGGCGGCGCAAGAAGGGCACACACCGTGCGAGAAATTGGCGTCCGAATGTCTGCGGACGTATTGCTCGACGGTCTGCCAGTAGCCAGTGTCCGACCGCACATTTTTACACCAGGCACAAATCGGGATAAGCCCGGACAGTGTTTTAACTTCGGCAAGGGTGCTTTTTAGCTTCGCAATCAATTGTTCGCGTTCCTGTTCATTCTTTTTGCGCTCACTGATGTCGCGGAAAAGCCCGATGAAACCGCTGAACTCCCCATCCGTTTTGCCGAGGGCCGTGACAACCGACAGGCACGGAAAGCGGCTGCCGTCCTTGCGAATAAACGTCCATTCCCCTTCATCCACGGATTCGAGCTGGACCGCTTTTGCGATGGCATCAAAAGTAGGATTTACGGACGCACCCAGTTTTTTTGACAATAGTTCCGCACGCCGGGCGATTTCCTGCGGGTCGCGCCATAACATGGGAGTCGCATGTCCCACGACTTCCGCGGCGGTATAACCGAGCAAACGTTCGGCGGCGCGGTTGAATGTTTGCACGACGCCTTCCATGTTGGTGGCCACAATTCCGTAATCGGCGGAATCAAGGATGGCATTTTGCAGCAGCAGCGTATGCCGGAGCTGGTCCTCCACGCGCAGCCGGGACTTCAATTCCAGGCCGGCCATATAGTGAGCCAGCAGCAAAAGTACAGCCGCCAGAGCGCAGCCTGTCTCCAACAACGCTCCAGTGTGATTATATTGGTTTTGTTCCGAAATATTGCGCCCGGCCCAAAGCATTTGTTCTTCCGCCGAAAAACGGTCCAAAATGTCCTGCGCACGGCCAAAAGCCGCCCTGCCCTCGCCGGTACCGTCCAGTTTGGCAATTCCGGCGTAACCGTCCTGGCGGTAAGTCGCAATGGCTTTGTTGTCAAGGGCAATCAAGGTGGTCATGGCATCCACCAGGGCCATGATTCGCTTTTGTTGTTTGGGGTTATCGGCTGTGAAAGCCGCAAGCTGCCACAATTGCTCAGGTTCAACCGCGACGTTCCGGTAAAACGATTCGAGCGCATTGGTGTCGCCGAGGGTCACGTAACCGCGCATGCCGCGCTGAATCTCCAGAAGATTGTCTTGAAAGGAATGCTCGCTCAGGATGACATCTGTCGAATGCCTTCGCCACTGGCTGGCCTCATTCAACTGTTTAACATTCTCCGCGGCCACAAACGCAACCATGGCCATAATAGCCATCGAAGCCGCGACGGGCAGCCACGGCCGAATACCAAGCCCATTGCGCCTCTCGGACTTTGCTTCCCGCATTTACTTGAAAAAAGCATATTTTGCGCCATTTATTGGTTGGTAGTGTCTTAGACAGGTTTGGTGTACACGCTTTAGCATGCTCCGAAGCATCTTGGAGACTGGACGGCGAACCCGGAACACCCTAAAGGGTGGACACCAAACGGGATTACGCCACCACCTATTGGTTCATTTGGTTGATTTGCGGGCTGATTTGCGGCATGGCATTGTTTGTTTTCGACGCTTGCGGCGTCTGTCCCAGCGGGATAGCCGGGTTCCAGTTTTGCCATTTAGGGTCCGGTTTTTCATTCAGGGAGAAAACGGTTCCGTTTGTGGCCGCCGCTCCGTAATTCTCAGGCGTGGCAAAGGCGATGCCTCCGCTGACGAGCGTTGCCGCGGATTCCGCGCTGATTTGCAAACCACTAAAGAGACCCACGTGCGCGTTAATGCCGCCGGCATTCCAAAATTCCGAATTGTCGCGCACGAGCGGCGCGTATTCCTGTCGAATTCGGGCTTGCACAACCACAAAGCGGGAATTTTGGCCAAGCTGAAGACCCGTGACTTCGCCCACTTGCACGCCCCGGTAAAAAATACCCGATTGATTTTCGAGGGAATCAAGATTGTTCGCCAGCAGGGTGATGGTAATGCCCGGGACCGGAACGATCGGGGCCTCGGCAATCGCTGTAAAGACGTTGGTCCGCACTCCATCGCCCGGTTGAACAGCGATGTAGCTGCCTGAAACGATGGTTTGCAACCCGCTCACCTCGCCCAATTTCAGTTGCGGCCGCACAATCCAAAACAGCGAACCCTGCCGGGCAATGTTCGCCGCGGAATGTTCCAGTTTTACCCTGACCACGACCATTTGTCCGTCCCGCGCGAGTTTGAGGGAGGTGACGTTCCCGACTCGTATTCCGCGATAACGAAGCATGGAATTCTGCTCCTGCAAACCCTGCGCGTCCTGGAAATAAATCGTGATCGTTGGACCGGCAAATACGAAATCGTGCAATATGAACCAGGCGCACAGCATAGCAGCGGCGACCGGCAGCGCCCAGAAAAACCAGGCCAGGGGGTCCTTCTGAATTTTGGCCTTTGGCAAATGATGCACTGTATCATTCATGCCGTTCTTTTGAGATTTCCTGGCCTCCATTCGCATGTCACTTCTTCGTTCTTCATTCATAACGTTTTTTTGGAGTGTCCCATAACAGGCGTGGATCAAACGTCAGCGTAGCCAGCAGGGTAAGCACCACCACGGCCGCAAACGAAAATACACCCCGTCCGGGATGCACCGTAGCCACTTCCCCCATTTCCACCATGGAAACGCCAATCGCCAGCAGAAATACCTCAAGCATGTTCCAGGGATCGATGACCCGGATAACCTTGTACATCCAGGCCCGCGTTTTTTGGTATCTTGGCCAATGGAGGGTCAGGGTGATGAAAAGGAGGCCCAAAATTTTCAAGGCCGGCGTGAGTATGCTCGTGCAGAAGACGAGGCAGGCGATGAAGTATTGCCCCATTCCCCAAAGCGTTTGAATCCCTTTAAGAACCGTGGTTTGAGCGTACTGCCCCTGATACTCGGCGGTAATAAGCGGATAAAGATTGGAGGGAAAATACAAAATTCCTGCCGCTATGGTAAAGGCAAGGGTGCGCGCGCGGCTGCCAACGCGCCGGTGAAGAATTTGAAAATTGCAACGGGCGCATTTCACGACCGCGCCAAACGGCACGTCGTCTACCTCCTGCACCAGTCCGCATGTTTGACATGCTACCACCTTGTCCATTACGGCAATTTCGGCCAAATTTGAAAAAATTCAAGTGGCGTAATATCCTGTCAGGGTCAGCGCTGCGGTGGAATACAGTCGTCCATCGTCGGTTTACTTTCAAGAAAGACCAGACCAGGCGCAGAACACAAACGCTCGGAGATAGACTCCCGAACCGGGCCATGGACAAATACGAGTATCCTATAAGTGGGATGCCAAGGATGAGACGGATCGCCCTGCCACCGCTGGTATTCACCCGAATTGCAACGGATCTGCACCCACGGTCCGGAAGGAACACAGCCGCGAAAATAATATCCGGTCGGCGGATTATTCTCTTGAGCCGTCTCCAGACGGATTAACAGGACTTCTTCGACCGCCTTGCGCGCGGTTTCCATGTCGTCGTTTGCGAAACCATAGACATCCATCATGGCAGATGGTTCTTAACGATTTCGGCAGCCCCATGCAATCCGAATGTTTGGCGAGCCACCGCCTTGTCCCATTTTCGAGGACGAGGACGAGGACGAGGACGAGAACGATTGGCGGGCGGTTCATTGAAAGGGTTGCACTGTCCACGCAATATCATTGCGCTAACTGCTTCTTGACCGCAAATTATCCAGATGAATCTGGACACGCTTTATTCTGAACTCACACTCAAAACCGGCGCCAAACTCGCGCTGGTGGTCCTGGACGGACTCGGTGATTTGGCCACGGAGGAACAAAATTATATGACTCCCCTGGAAGCTGCCAGAACGCCGAACCTGGACGCTCTTTCAAAGAATTCCGCCCAGGGACGAATGATTCCGGTCGCTCCCGGCATTACGCCCGGCAGCGGGCCCGGACATCTCGGACTTTTTGGCTACGATCCTCTCGAATTTCAAGTGGGACGCGGCGTCATTGAAGCCCTTGGATTGGGACTGGAACTGAAACCGGGCGACGTCGCGGCGCGCGCCAACTTTTGCACACTCGATAACAAGGGCATTGTTACCGACCGCCGCGCCGGACGAATCGCCACCGAGGTCTGCGAAAAGCTGTGCGCAAAACTCGCCCCCAAAGTCAAAAAAATCGGCGATACCGAGGTCCTGATCAAAGCCGGCAAGGAACACCGTTTCGTCGTGGTCTTTCGCGGCCAGGGACTGGAAGGTCCCGTGAGCGACGCCGACCCAAACCGCGAGGGATATCCCGTGCCGGCCGTGCATCCGCGCGACGACGGCAACGCAGGCCAGAAAAAAATGGCCGCGCTCATAGCGGAATTTTACAAAGCCGCGCTTCCGATTTTGGAAAAGGAAAAACCGGCGAATGGCTTCCTCATGCGGGGCATCGCGCATCAGCCGCACATTCCCTTATTCGAAGAACGCTACAAGCTCAAACCCGCCTGCCTGGCCGTTTACCCGATGTACAAAGGGCTGGCCCAGCTCGTGGGCATGAAAAAAATCGAAGGGCCGCAGACCATCGCTGAACAATTCGAACGCTACCTGACGGAATACGACAATTTTGATTTCTTCTTCATTCATTACAAATATACCGACAAGGCCGGCGAAGACGGCAACTTTGACGCCAAGGAGAAAGCCATCGAAGATTTTGACGCGGCGCTGCCCATCCTGCTGAGGAAAAAACCGGACGTTCTGGTCATTACAGGCGACCATTCGACGCCTGTCGCGCTCCGCGGCCATTCGTGGCATCCCCAACCGGTTCTGTTGCATTCTCCGCTCAGCGGCTGGGACAAACTGGACCGCTTTACTGAAACGGGGGCCAACCTCGGCTCGCTCGGCATTTTCGAATCAAAATTCTTGATGCGCCTCATGCAAGCCAACGCGAAAATGTTCGACAAGTTTGGAGCGTAAGCAGGTTGATGAATCTTCCAAACAAGCTTACAACTGCGCGGTTCGGATTAACCGTGCTTTTTGTTTGGGCGCTCTTCTTCACGCCCTTTCGATTCCATAACAGCCTGGCCCTGGTCCTCTTTAACGTGGCGGGCTTCACCGATTTTCTCGACGGCAAAATCGCCCGCAGCCGCGGACTCATCACCAACTTTGGCATTTTGATGGATTCACTGGCCGATAAAATCCTGACCTGCTCGGCGTTCATCGCCTTTGTCCAAAGCACTCACGTGAATCCCGAAGCGCGGGTGAAAGTCGCCGCGTGGATGGTCATCATCATTGTTGCCCGCGAGTTTGCAATCACCGGCATGAGACTGATCGCCGCCTCAAAGAACATCGTTCTGGCCGCCGAAAATTTCGGCAAACACAAAACCGTTTCCCAAATTGCCGCCATCAATGGCCTGCTCCTATTGGATGCCTGCCAGGAATGGCCCGTGGCGTCTCAACAATTCATCCAAAAATGGCTGCCTCCCCTGGCGGAAATCCTGCTCTGGCTGGCCGTCATTTTGACCGCAACGTCCGGCGCACTTTATCTGTGGCGCAATCGCGCGCTGTATCTGAGCGATATGTGAGAGACGTGTTCCGTGTTGCGTGGCGCGTCAAGTATGCAGGGATCCATAAAGTTCGAGGGCGAGGACGAGGACGATTCCCCTTACCTCTAAATGTCCCGGGACCGTACTTGACGCGACACGTATCGCTCGAATGCCGGAAATCGGATCTTCATCGCACTATCGCCGTCAAATTACGGTTTTTGAACCTCACCATATCCAATCCGTGAACCTGTATCCGCAGGCCATTCGTATCGGGAAGCGATGCCAAATCCCGGGTGGGCAGCACAAGAATGAATGGCGGTTGATTGGTCAGAAAATCCTTTGCGCTGTTTTCGTCGCCTAACACCACTGTATTGGTGACGACACTGCGGAATTTCCAAACCAGACTCGGCTCAACATAGCCGAAACAGCCGATTTTCGTGGCCGGCGTCACATAAGGCCGCGTGGCATCCCATAGATTGAGCGTCAGTAAAGACCCGCGTACGTAGCTGAATACCCCCAGGGTCAGGACGAGGATGAAAATGATCATCGCTGCAAATCGTTTGATAAACCAGGCAGGCAACTGCGTGTCGCCGGAGATTTGCCGCGCAAGCCACAAGGCAATCAATGGAAACGCCGGCGCGGTGTAGTGCGGCAATTTGGTCTTTACCAACGAAAACACGATGAAAACAATCGCGGCAACCATGAGCAGGTACCAGCCGAGGTCGTCGCGTTTGGGTTCCTGCCACCAGCGGCGAAGCGACCCCGGCACGCGTGTGGACCATGGAAAAAAACTGATGAAAAACGTCAAAAAATAAAACGGCAACAGCAGGATAAATCCCAGCAGACCGACCAGCCCATGGCTGTTGTTCACAGCTACGGCGCGCTGGTAGACCTGTTCGTTCATGCCGACCGACCAGAACGCTCCATGCGTCTGCTTCAGTGCCGGGATGCCCCATGAGGCGACGATCGCCATCGTGAGGACCAGTCCGATAGCGGTTTGCGTGAGAGGCAATCGAAAGGAATCTTTTCGCGCCACACGGCCCAGAATAATCGCGCCCAACGGCAGCCATGCCACCGGGCCTTTTGCGAGAAATCCCAATCCGAGCGCGACGTAAAATATCCACCACCAAAGCATTCGGGAAGGACTTTGTCCTGGAAGAACTTCCGAGCCCACGGTCGTCGCGGCGCCCGCCGGGCGTGTCAGTTCCCAACCGCTCCAGGTTGCAAGCGTAAAGAAAAAAACCAGCGCCAGGTCTGCCGTCGCAATGCGCCCGATGATCGCCATGTGCAGGCCCGTGAGAAACATTGCGCCGGCGAGGAAACCGGTTTTTGCGTCCGCGGTTTGACGCCCCCAGCGCACGAGCAACAGCGCCGTGGCGGTTGTAAATAGCACCGAAGGCAGCCGCGCGGAAAAATCATTGATCCCCAGTACCCGATAGCTGGCAATCTGGCACCAGTAAATGAGCACCGGCTTGTAGAGCCGCCATTGGCCATTAAACCATGGCACGATATAATCGCCGCGCTGGATCATCTCGCGTGACGCCTCGCTGAAACGCGCCTCGTCGCGGTCCGTCAGCGGGAGAATCCAATTCCCTGCCAGCAGCAACAGCAGACCCAGGCAAGCAATTGAGAGCCCCGGCCTGGAGGTGAGTTTCTTGAAAATAGATTCCATTTCGAAAGTGCGGATAATCTGGCGGAAAGCTAACGACTGAAGATTTGTTTTACAAGCGCGGAGCCGACAAGCGGCAATTGCAGATACCGGCAGCCGGTCAATTCAACCTCTCGGCAATGGTATATTTCCGCATACGCTTCTTCATCCACCGGACGGCGAGCAAATCGTAAAACGAGGCGAACAGCCGGTTCCACACACCGTACTTGCTCCGGCCGGCGTGGCGCGGGTGGTTGCTCACGGCCACTTCAGTGACGCTATAACCCTCCATCTTAAACAGAGTCGGCATGAATCGGTGCATCCCCTCGAAAAGTTTCAGATCTTCAATGCACTCGCGTTTGAAAGCACGGAATCCACATCCCGCGTCGGAAATGTTTTCCCCGGAAAGTTTATTGCGCACCCAGTTGGCGATTCTCGAAGAGACGATGCGGATAAAGTTGTCGCCGTGTTTCCGGGATTCAACGCGTGTGCCGTTGGCGCAGTCGTAATCGTGCAGCGCTGTCAATAATTTGGGGAGATCTCTCGGGTCGTTTTGCAAATCGGCATCAAGCGTAACGATGTATCGGCCTCGGGCTATTTTCATGCCCGCCCATGCTGCCGCGCTCTTTCCACGATTGACGGTAAACTTTTGCACGCGAATCCGCGGGTCGCCCGCAGCGAGCTCCTTGAGAATCTCCCATGAGCGATCCTGGCTGCAATCGTCTGTAATGACAATCTCGCAGGAGACTTGCAACGGTTCAACGGCCGCGAAAATGGACTCGATTAGTTTGCACAAGTTGCCTTCCTCATTGTAACAGGGAATAACGAGGCTGATCTGAGGCATGTCCGTTTTCAATGGTTGCGAGCTGGGAGTCACCATAAAGGTTCTGGCCCACGACCACCGCAGGCTGCACTTCTGCAATTTTCCTTTCTGCGTCAGATATGTGCAAGCTTAATCTCCGCGGTCTGAACACTTTTTCGGCGATGCCTCAACAAAACACGTCTCGTCGCGGTCCGTAATCGGCAGGATCCAATTCTCAACCGTCAACAGTGCGGGTCCCAACACAAGAATCGAATGTTGCAGCCGGGGGCGATCCGCGGAATGAAAACTACTGACCCAAAAGCATCTTTTTGAAAATCGGCGGCGCGTGACGTCGTACGACCAGCGGGTTTGGAAACCCGCGATACGGCAGGTTTGGAAACCTGCGCTACGGCATCTTCATTTTTAATTTTGAAATTTGAAATTTGAATTGGGAAAATGGGCCATGGCGTGTCCAAAACGACTGTTCTCCTTGACATTCTTCTGCCTGTTGGCCGGAGGACTCGATATTGCGCTGGCCTGGAAAGTGGATGGCCCGGTGGATACGGCGCTGGACGCCGCACAAAACCCGTCGTTGCACCTGTTCGCGTGGTGGTGCTCAAAGCTCGCCGAGGGATGGGTCCCGGCGCTTGCAGGAATTTCATTCGCAGCCCTGTTTATTGTCCTCCGCAAACCCGACATCTCCGCGAAAATTTTTTTCGTCGCCATCACAAGCGAGATCACCGGACTGGCGGCCTTGATTTTGCGCATCCTCGTTGGCCGCACCCGTCCACTCGCCGACGTCCCGCAAGGGATTTACGGCGTGTGGTATCACGGCCACTGGATCATTGGCAAATATGAATTCTCGTCATTCCCGTCCGGCCACTCAGCCACAGCGGTCGGACTGGCTGCCGCGACATGGACGGTTCATAAAGGCTGGGGCGCCGTCGCGACGCTTTACGCCCTCCTGGTGATGTGGTCACGCATCGCACTTCAATGCCACCATCTTTCAGACGTTGTCGGATCAATCATCCTGTCCATTCCCCTGGCGATCATGTCAAAGGAGCTGCTGTTGCCCGCCATTGAGACCCAATTCCGAAACTTGTTTCCGAATCGTGATACGTCAAAGAGTTGAAACATTAAAACGGGATGGGTCGCGCGAAGGCGGCAAAGTGACGCGAAGAGGGCGATTATAGCGTGAGCGTCCGAGTCGGCCGACGTTCGACGTCGCACGATTTGCCGATTTGGAAATCGGCGATACGGTGCTTTGCCCGATTCAACGTTTTAACGTATCAATTCAATTCGGGCGAGCGTGGCTGGAAGAATTTAAAATCAAGCCCTTCACTGGTTGCATTGCCCGCGTAGACCGTAAAATTAAAATATTTTGAGACCGCGTCGTAGTCCGGCAGCAACGAGAAGTCCATCAAATCCCGAATTCCACTTCCAGTGGCCGAAAATGGCGTGGCCGCCAGCGGATTGAGCGCCGCCCCGCCCAAAGTGGGATCGTTTTTAAGCACTGAAAACAGCTCGCGCGCCGATTCCCGCTGATTTTGGTAGCCGAACAGTCCGTTGTCCATGCCGCCGACTTGCTGCGCCGCCTCAATCAACCCTGGCCGCTGGCTCAAAGGCTTCGTTTTTCCATCATTACTCCGCAAATAATTCTCGATCATCGTGACATCCCTAGTCACCGCTACATAACCGCCGCTCGCCGTGAAATAGAGGGCCTGCGGCGTGCTGCTGGTTCCGCTAACGTTCGGCAGCGGAATCGTGTAAATTTTTCTGCCCAAAAAATCGCGCGGTTCAGAAGAACCCGGCGACGCCAGCGAAGCAAGGGTTTTGATGGCCAAAACCGCCTGGTCGGCGTTGTTCGCCGAAAAAAGAAAGAGCCACGGCGCGGAATTCAAATCCGCCAGCGTTTTGCCGGGAGGCGCCATGCTGTAGCAGAGCCAATCGTCTCCGAGGTTATCGATCAGGTCCTTGCGAATGTCAAAACTCGGGTCCTGTTGCTGGCCCGTCGCGTTTGCGATTTCAATAATTGAATTAAGGCGGCTCAACGCCGATGGCGAGATGGCGGTCAGAGTTTTCTCGAGTTCGCTCCAAGATTTTTGGCCATCCACGCGCCAGCGCCAGAACTTCGTAGAGCCTGCGGGCACAAAACGCGGCGGATCGGCTTCCTTGGGCGCGGCTGTGACCATTTTTAAGAGCCCTCGCCGGTCTGATTCCGGCGCCGCCGCGTAAAACTCCATTTCCGCCCCATCCCGAGATTCGCGGTAACTAAAGCTGAGACTTTTCAGGCCTCCCAAACCCGAGGCAAGCATGATTTCGTCCCAGGAAATGAATGACCCCGAATTCTGGGAAAGCTGAAGGTGCGAAATACCGCCGAGAAACGCCTGCGCATCAAACCAGCCGTAGTACAGCGGCGTCTTGTAAAATTGGGCCAATTGGTCCGCGGCGAATTGCGCATTTTGCCTTAAGGATGGATTCGCGCCGCCATGGAGATGGGCCGCGACGGCGGCAACGGCCTTTTCCGATGTCCCCACTATCAAGAGCGACTCGAATTGGCCGATATACAAGGACGGCGCCGTGCCGCTGTCGGTCATGGGAAAAATGGAAGAAAGCGGCATGGGCGTATTGCTCGAAAGAAGCAGCACGGAGAATTTGATGTCCTCGACGGTCTCAGTCCGGACGCCTTTGCCGGAATCGATCCATCCCTGCTTCAATGTCGCCAGGTTGGTCGCCAGCAAATCGCCCTTATCTTTGGAGTCCAGCAGCATCACCATCGCGGGCGCAGAGTGTCCTTCGCCGGTACCCCATCCATTTTGAGTAATTGCAAAAGTCAATTGCCCCTGCAAGAGCGGCAAATAATCCGCAATTTTCACCCCAAAATTGTCCTCCATGGGCGCAATGAACTTTTGATTCCACTTTGCCGTAAAATCGTTTCGAAACGGCTTCATCGCAGGGTCATTCCACAGCATCCATTGCGGCGACTGTTGCGCCGTGGAGCGCAACACCGAGCAATCAGGCACCGAAAGCACCAGCAGCGTGTCCGACGGCAGCAGGTCTTCGGCGGGCGGAATCGCCGCAAAAACCACGGATGCAGCCAATAGAAAAATGGCCGTGGCGGCCACGGAAAACTTCAGTTTCATTTATGATAAAAGTGCGGCGACCGCCAGAAGTTGCGTTCGAATCCTGTTTAGACTCCGTTTATTTAGAAGCCACCTTGGCCTTGGTCACCGTTGGCGGGGCCAGGTAACGGTATGGGTTATTCGGGTTATCGGTCGAATACGCAAACGCGTCCCGATGATCGAGAAAGTTTTTCACCAGTTCCACCGGAATCGCGAAACCCAAACCCTCGCCGAACATGATTTTCATGTTCGTCACTCCGACCACTTCGCCGGCAAGGTTAAATAGCGGGCCGCCGCTGTTGCCGGGATTAATTTGAGCGGTCGTCTGCAGGTAAAGCTCGCCCTCGAGCTCGCGCGTTTTGGTGCTGAGAATACCTTCGGTCACTGTGCGCTCCAAGCCCATTGGACTGCCCACCGCAAAAACCTGGTCTCCTACATTCAAGACGTCTGAGCTACCCAGCGTGACATATTTGAATTTCGGCGCGTCCTTGTCTTCGATATGCAGCAGCGCCAGGTCGTGAAACTTGTTGATGGCCACGATACGGACCTGTTTGTATGTGTCACGGTCAAGCTGTCCGTTGCTGTCCTGGCTGTAAACTTCGACCGAAATTTCCGTTTCTCCTTCAATCACGTGAAAATTGGTGATCAAATAACCGTCCGGATTCACGAAAAACCCCGAGCCCAGCCCTTCCGGCGTGCGCACCTGCACCACCGCCTGGCCCAGTTGTTTGACGAGGTCCTGGACATCGCGCGAGGGCAGCGCGGTGGCTCCGGCTGTATAAAATTGAGGAGGCGCATCCAGCAAAGCTGCCGTAGTGGCCCCGGATGTCGTGCCCGTGGTCTTTATAATGCCCGCAATCGAGCTGCGCGGCACCACCAGCACCGTATAACCCACATCTACCACAACCGAATCGCTCTTCTCGGCCAAAATCTTTCCAGTCACCGACGCTGAATCCTTAAGCTGTACCGTATCCGCAAAGGCAAAATTCGCAGCGCAGAACAAGAGCGGCCATGTAAAAAAATACTTCTTAAACGACATTTGATAATAATAATTGACCTTCGGCTTTTTGACAAGCAGGTTCGAAAATAATTCATGAAAGAAATTCGAATCTCTTTGCCACGAAACCCTGATTTTTCACGGTTATGCGACATTTTCGAAGAAACCATCATTTCCAGCGGCCTGCGAATCACCCTCAAAACCACGCTTGGCAGGTATCCCGGCTCCACTCATTGGCACGTCAAAAGTGGAAACGCCAGGGGCACCCTCGAAATTACCCTCTGGCCAAAACAAGGTCGCGCATGGTTTTCCATCCAGAATGGCCGAAAAGCCGGCTGGATCCAACCCAAAATCACTACACTTAAACGGCAGTTCGTTGAAACGTTGAAACGTTGACCCGCTTCGCCTGACTTGGGCGCGGCAAGAACGTAGCCGCGAGCCGTGGCACTCATGCTCACCCTGGTATTATTTCAGGCCACTAGGTTCACCCGGCACTCGTTTTGCGCGTGGGCGAGGGTTAATTTCAGGACGTCGCCCTGCTTCCGCCCCATGAGCTGTCTCCCCAACGGGGATTCCGGGGTAATCACCAACACGGTCCGCCGGTCATGGATCACTTCCGTGCCTCCCGCCCGCGGGCCGACAAAATAGGCGGCCTTCTCCCCATCGGTTTCCAACTCCACGAATGCCCCCACATCGACTGGTTCGGCGTCGCCGAAACGGCGCGGCGCCAGTTTTTCAAACGCGGCGATGGAATCCTGGATTTCCGCCGCCTGCCGGGATTGTCCCCGCGCCAAATAGGAGGCTTCAAGGCCGCGGGTGTCGTACTTGTGTTCGGCCTTGCTCTGTTCGTGGGTGGCTTCCGTGCGGGCAGCCGTGGCCGCCCGGAAATAAACCTGCAATTCCTCCGCAAGTTGGCCAACGATTTTCCGGATGAGAGCACGCTTATTCATCGAGTCCCGAATTAATAACAAGACCCTGGCAACAGCGTCAATCCCGGGTCAGAAATACAACGTCGAACGTCGAACATCGAACATCGAAGTTGACCCCAACATCCATCAATCCACCTATCCAGGTTCCGGCCGCATTGTTCCGCGTGTCACACCCAATTGATTTTGCAGCTTCAGTTCGCGCCATAACTGCGGCCCGGTGATTTCCCCGCCCAGCAATTGCCGATACCGTGAAATGGTTTGCTTCACTTGGGCCGGGGTTTCATTCAGGAATTCCAGCCGGAAATGCCGCGCGCCAAGCTCCAGCATCTTCGAAACATAATCCGCGCCAGTCTGCGCCAGGGCATTGAAGACCGTGTTGCGGCAACCGGCATCGGCCTTGAGCGGATGGAGCGCGCCTACGCGGTCGCGTAGTTGGACGTCGTGTTTGTCGCAGGGACGTCCGCAGTTTGTATAATCCGTGCCGGAGGACAGAAAGGCGCAAAAGACGCAATGTTCCATATGAAACATCGGAATGTGCTGATGAATCGTAATTTCGAACCACTCCGGCGGCGCGCCCCGCAGCAACGCTTCGAGTTGCTCAAAATTCAAGTCGTACGAAGCCGTGAGCCGTTCGAGACCGAACTTATTTTTGAAATAATCAGCTGAAAGCCGGTTGGCAACGTTAAGCGAATAATCGCCGACACATCGGTCCGCGCTAAAGAAGCGAAGATGATCGTAGTTGCGAACTAAATAGCCGTCGGCATCGCTGGAACGGACCTGCTTGAGAATCCATTCCTCCCCCGTTTTGAAAATGCGCGGCGGCGCCACAAAGATACCAGCGTTGAAGCGTTGAACCTCAAAAATGCGTCTTGCGCTCAAATTTTGGAGCCGATTGCCAGTAAAATCGTGGTGTTTTGCGACATTTGCGTCGGTGTCAATAAGTTCACATTTAGTGAGGTTATTGACACCAAGCCAAAAACGGCTTTTCGCTCGGTAAAATCAACGAATTTACTAGCCTCATGGTCATAGACACGCATTTTTGAGGTTGAAGCGTTGAAGCGTTGAAACGGTCTGCAGACCTGGAGCGAAAAAGCCGCACGGCATCGCGATATTTTTTGGGGTCTTCAAATTCGCAATACACCGTGCCTACGCCGCAATCCATAGCTGTTTCAAGTTGCGGCAAGGAACGCACGAGAACGATGAGATTCGTTAAAAGTCCGTTGCTCGTCCCATTCTCCCGACGAACCCTCACCTCACCCTGACCCTCTCCCCTCCCATCCGATGGGAGCGGAGGGGGAACAGCGTTCGGACGAAATGCGTGTTCCTGAAGTTCTTCCGCAGTCGCCAGATTTAGCGGGTTGATAGCCCACCGCTTCGGACGTCCCCGCAATGCCAGCAATTCATCCACAATAAGCCGACGCAGGCGGTTCAGTTCGCTCACCGGCAAAAGAACGCTGCCCTCAATGGTACTTTTCAACTCTCCGAGTTTGAATGGCGTCCCGCCCATCCGGCCAAGTTGTGCCCGTAACCGTTCCAATGAAAGCGGCTGTTTGTCCGCGCGACTCAGATGCATGGTTGACTTCGCGCGAACTTCATTGCCCTGATCATCGCGTGCAATGACCGTGAGCGGCTGCCCGGCCGTACCGCTTGCCTCAAACACTATCGGCCGCTGGAACTTCGGCGTGTCCCCGGCAAAACTCTGGCGCAGGTTGCGGTCCAATTCCGGGTCGCTGGTCTTCCAAAGCTTGTCGCCCCGATGAATGCGCGCGAAGTCAACGCCCGGTCCAAAACCCAGCCACGTATCAGAATCTCGCTGCTCAACGGTATAGACGCGCCCGCCTTCCTCGGTGTCTTCCGGATGTCCGGCATCAAAGACCACGCCGTCACCTGCCTTGAGCGGACCTTGCAATGCCAGGCGGACATGCCGGCCTTCGATGCCGGCAATCTCGCCCAGGTAAACTCCCCGCTTTTTTCCGAATCGTCCATGGACGAGTTCCTGGTTGTTAATCCCGCGAAACCAGCCCGTATAAAGGCCGCGCGAAAAAGCCATTTCCATTTCGTAACGCCCGCCGACGCTGGGGCTATGGCGGACATTCGAGGACGAGGACGATTGTAGTTCATCAAGGGCCTGGCGGTAGATACGGGTAATGTTTGCAACGTACTCGGGCGATTTGAGGCGGCCCTCGATCTTGAGCGAAGTAACGCCGGCACGAACCAAATCGGGCAACAGTTCCAGCCCGGCGAGGTCCTGCGGACTGAGCAGGTATTTGCGGTCGCCCAGCGCGACGGACCGGCCGTCACTGATCAATTCATACGGCAAACGACAGGCCTGCGCGCAAACTCCTCGATTGGCCGATCGCCCGCCCAAGGATTCGCTGGTCAAACATTGCCCCGAATAAGCCACACAAAGCGCGCCGTGAACAAACACTTCCAGCGGAAGCCCGGGCGCGAGGGACCGAATCGTCTCAATTTCCTTCAGCGAACATTCGCGGGCCAGTACCACGAGTTGACAACCCAATTCACGCGCGAAGTCCACACCCGCCGCGCTGGTCACAGTCATTTGCGTAGAAACATGAATTGGAAAATCGGGCGACAAGCTCCGAATCAACCGGCAAACGCCCACGTCCTGCACAATCGCCGCGTCAACGCCTGCGGCGATAATATCGCGCAGACATTCTTCCGCCGCGGCCATTTCGTTCTCGAAGACCAGCGTGTTAAACGTGACGTAACCTTTGACGCCGCGCTGGTGAAGAAATTCCATTAGTCTGGGCAAATCATCGCGGCTGAAGTTTTGGGCGCGCATCCGCGCATTGAATTTTTCCAGGCCGAAATAAATGGCGTCCGCGCCATTCTCAACCGCCGCGCGGGCGCAGTCCCAATCTCCGGCGGGCGCGAGTAATTCGGGCAGGCACGAACGCACCCCGGTCTCTTTGGCGGGGAGCGGCGCTGCATCTACTTCGAGGCTGTTCATTCGGCAAGGTGTATTTTACCCTGCCCCCGGCATTAGGACAAAATTAAAACAATGAAAATTCTCTGTCCATTAGGTCACGTAGCGACCCACCCTGGCGTTTCAACATTTCAACGTCATTTCCTTTGTCCTTTTTAATTTTTCCTTTTTAATTCACCCATGCAGCGTCTTATTGAAGGTGTCCATAAATTCCGCACAGACGAATTCGGAAATTATCGCAAACTGTTTCGCCGCCTCTCGCAGGTCGGCCAAAATCCGCATACACTGTTCATCACCTGCTCCGATTCCCGCGTCCTGGCCGAACTCATCACCCACAGCCAGCCCGGCGACCTGTTCGTCGTAAAAAATATCGGGAATATTGTCCCGCCCGCATCCGCCATCGGCGATACCAATTCCACCGCCGCGGCCATCGAATTCGCCGTGGAAAATTTGCGTGTGGATGACATCGTCATCTGCGGCCATTCCCAATGCGGCGCCATTGATGCCCTGCTTGGACGGACTCCCGTGAGCAATTCCGCGCCGCACCTGCGCGACTGGCTCAAGCTTGCCGAACCTGTGCTGGAAACGTTGAAACGGGAATACAAACATCTCGCCGACGAACACGCGCGCAGCACCGCTGCCGCCGAGGAAAACGTCCTGTACGGCCTCGATAACCTCCACAGTTACCCTTGCGTTCAGGAGCGCCTGGCCGATGGTTCGCTCCGTCTCCACGGCTGGTTCTTCAAAATAGCGACCGCCGAACTCTTTGCCTACGATCCCGAAACCCGCCAATTCGCGCCATTGGTCGCGGAAAAATCTTAATCAAAAACGGTTCAAGATTTCATCGTAGGCATCTCGCATCCGTTGAGTTAACTCCGACGTCTTTAATTCCTGCCCATCGAGAGACGTTGCCTCAACAATTCCCCGGGACGTCAGCGAAAGGAAAACTCCATCCATCCGTCCGAAGTCCTTAAGCCGAATGTTCTTTTCGCGGATAGAAATTCCGAGCTTCGTGGCAATTTCAAAAACCACCGACCGGGTCACGCCCGGTAATATTCCGGCGGCAACGGGCGGAGTATAAATTACGCCGCCCTTAATCCAAAACACATTGCTGCTTGTACCCTCAGCCACAAAGCCGTCTGTGTTCAAAAGCAAAGCCTCATGCGCGCCGGCGTCATCCGCTTCCGCGCGCGCAAGGACTTGCGGCAATTTATTACACGTTTTGAAACGCGCCAGCGGGTCATCCGCTTTGAGACGAAATGAAGAACTGGCAAGCTTCCATTGCGGCAGGCGTGCGCCGTCAGGCTTTGGCGCCGATCTCAAGGCCATCGCAAGGGTCGGTTTGCGAGCACTCGCCGGTGAGTACCCCGCCGCGCCGATGCCCCGTGTGAGCGTCAAGCGCAAAAGGCAATCTGGCATTTTATTTTGCTGAATCAGTTTTTCCGCGGTTGTGTGAAGTCGATGCTGAGAATAGGGCAATTTTATCTTCAGAAACTCCGCGCCCGCGCGCAACCGGTCCATGTGTTCCCGCCAACGAAACGGTTTGCCGTTAAAGACGCGTACGGCTTCAAACAACCCATCGCCATAGAGAAACCCGCGGTCAAAAACAGATACCACGGCCTTCTCTTCAGGAACAAACGCCCCATTAAGGAAAACGAGCACGCTTCTTTTTAATTAAAACCACGCCTCTGCCGCAATTCCAAAGGATTCGCCAATAGGCGCCGTTCCTCATAACGCTTGCGGATTCTTCTTGCAATTCTCCTAATAAATGCCATAATCGCCCATGTTAAGGTGGCCGCCGCCGCCAGACAAGGAGCTGGAAACTAAAAGCCAAACGCGAATCTGATTTCTATCGCGCGATACCTATGAAAAATCCAATTTATTTGATACTCGGCAGTCTGCTGCTCGCAGGCGTAAACCTCTCCGCTGCTACGCTCTACGTTTCGACGAACAGCCCGGACCCGCAGCCTCCCTATGCCACCTGGAGCACAGCGGCCACGAACATTCAGGATGCCGTTAGTTCGGCTGAGGCGGGCGATTTCATCGTGGTGACCGACGGCGTGTATGCCGGCGGTGTGACCGTGAGCAACCCCGTGACTCTGTCCAGCGTCAATGGCGCGAATTCGACTGTGATCACTGGTGGAGGGCCGTGCATTTCTCTGACCAATGGCGCGAGCCTGACCGGGTTTACAGTGACCGGCGGACAAAGCAATCCTATTGGTGGTGTGTTGTGCTCCTCGTCGAATGTCTTTCTCATCGATTGTGTGATCAGCAACAACATCAGCCTTGAGGCGGGGGTCGCCGGGGTGATTGGCGGCACGCTCACCAACTGCACGATTACGGATAATAATGGGGGTACGGCCGGTATTGGCGGCGCCTATGACTCAATACTCAATAACTGCACGATTACAGATAACATCGGTGATTTAACCGGCGGGGCTGACGATTGTACGTTGACCGGCTGCACGGTCGGAGAAAACAATTGCGATAACGATGCCGGCGGCGCTTTGGACTGCACTCTAAACAGTTGCATCATTGCGGATAACAGTTGCGCCTTTTTGGGCGGTGGGGTTGAAAATTGCTCATTGGACGATTGCCTGCTGTACGGCAATATTGCTTTTGGTGCGGGCGGCGGAGCCTTCACCAGCAGCCTGACCAACTGCACCTTGAGCGGCAACTCAGCTACTGGCGACAACCCGGGCCCCTTGGGCGGCGGCGGGGCTTTCGGCTGCACGCTGAATAATTGCATCAGCTATTTCAATGGCGCTCCCGCCGGTGCGAATTACGACACCAACAGCATCCTGAACTACTGTTGCACAATACCGCTGCCCACGACTGGCTTCGGTAATATTACGAATAATCCGCTCTTCGTAGATGCGGCCGATGACAACTTTCAACTGCAAAGCAATTCGCCATGCATAAACGCGGGAAACAACGCCTATGTCACTTCCCCCACCGATTTGGCAGGAAACCCGCGCATCGTTGGCGGCACAGTAGATATCGGCGCCTACGAGTTTCAAACCCCAACATCAGTTATCTCCTACGCGTACCTTCAGCAATACGGCCTTCCGACCGATGGTTCCGTGGATGATTCAGACCTGGACGGCACAGGCTTTAATGTCTATCAGGACTGGGTTGCCGGCCTGAATCCTACGAATCCCGCGTCCATTTTAGCCATGCTTTCCCCCGCGCCTACCAACAATTTGGCGGGCATCACTGTCCGTTGGAAAAGCGTGGATGGCGTCCAGTACCTCCTGCAACGCTCAACCAATCTCCTGGTGCAACCAGTGTTTCCAACCATCCAGGAGAATATCCCCGGTCAGGGCGGCACAAACACTTATCAGGACTCCTCTGCTACGAACAATACACCGTACTTTTACCGAGTTGGTGTGGTTGCGCCATAGAGCGTGCCTCGTTTGGGACTTCGACTCGGCGCTAATGGCGAAGCCGGCAGCTTGCAATTCCACTAATAGCTGTCATAATCGTACATGTTAAGGCGGCAGCCGCCACCGAACAAGGAGCAGAAAACCAAGAGCCAAACGTGAATCTCATTTCTATTGCCCAAACCTATGAAAAATCCAATTTATCTGACACTCGGCAGCCTGCTGCTGGCAGGCATCAACCTCTCCGCTGCAACGCTCTACGTTTCAACGAACAGCCCGGACCCGCAGCCTCCCTACGCCAGTTGGAGCACGGCGGCCACGAACATTCAGGCTGCCGTTAGTTCGGCTGAGGCCGGAGATTTCATCGTGGTGACCGACGGGGTGTATTATAACGCTGTGTATTACGGCAGCCTGAATGTGAGCAACGCCGTGACTCTAGTGAGCGTCAACGGCGCGAACTCCACGGTAATCAACGGTGGAAACCCCTGTATTTCTTTGGCAGATGGCGCGAGCCTGATCGGGTTCACAGTGACCGGCGGACGTATTTACAATGAATCCCCCGCCGGTGGTGTAGTTTGCTCCTCACCAAACGTCGTTCTCATCAATTGCGTAATAACCAACAATATGAACATCACTGGGTCCGGCGGGGTGTTCGGCGGCACGCTCTATAACTGCACGATTGTGGATAATGCAGCAAGCGAAAGCGGTGATGGCGGCGGCGCCGGTTTGTCTACGCTGAATAATTGCACGATTACCGGTAACTACGGTGATTCCGCCGGCGGCGTTTCCGGTTGTACGTTGAACTATTGCACGCTCACCGACAATAGCGCCCTTAATTATGGCGGCGGTGCTTACGGAGGTACACTGAACAATTGCATCATTTCGGACAACGGCTGCGGCACGTCCGGAGGCGGCGCTATTGGTTCGGCATTGAACGATTGCCTGGTATGCAGCAATGGTGCTCTTTCCGGCGGCGGAGCTTCCGGCTGTGTTCTTGACAATTGCACATTGACCGGCAACTCAGCCGGTGGTGAATCCGGCGGCCCATTCCCAAGTGGTGGCGCCGGGGCTTATGAGTGCGCGCTGACCAATTGCATCAGCTATTTCAACAGCGCACCGGCCGGTTACGCAACCAATTACGACACCAACAGCATTCTAAACTATTGTTGCACGACACTGCTCCCGGCGAGTGGCATCGGCAATATTACGAATAATCCGCTCTTTGTGAACCCGGCCGGCGGCAACTTTCAACTGCAAAGCAATTCGCCATGCATAAACGCGGGAAACAACGCCTACGTTGATTCCGCTACGGACCTGAATGGCAACCCGCGCATTGTCGGCGGCACAGTGGATATGGGCGCCTACGAGTTTCAAACCCCAACATCCGTTATCTCCTACGCGTACCTGCAGGAATACGGCCTTCCGACCGATGGTTCGGTGGATTTTACAGACCTGGATGGAACAGGCTTCAATGTCTATCAGGACTGGGTTGCCGGCCTGAATCCTACGAATCCCGCGTCCGTCCTGGCCATGCTTTCCCCCTTAGCCACCAACAATTTGGCAGGCGTCACTGTCCGTTGGAAAAGTGTGAGTGGAGTCCAATACCTGTTGCAGCGCTCAACCAATTTGTTGGTGCAACCAGTATTTCCGACCATCCAGGAGAATATCCCCGGTCAGGGCGGCACAAATACTTATCAGGACTCCTCTGCTACCAACAAGACGCCGTACTTTTACCGTGTTGGTGTGGTTGCTCCGTAGAATTTATTTCAAAAAAACACCAAGTGCTTTAATATCCCGGCATGGCACCACACGAAGAGGATACGCTGGTTATCATCAAACCGGATGCGTTCTGGCGCCAACTGAGCGGCGCGGTGGAGGGGCGCGTCAACGCGTTGGGACTGAAAAAAGTGGCGGAATGCATCCTCGCCGACAGCGAAAATCTTTCGGAAACTCGGTGGAAGGAATTTTATTTTCCGGCCATTGGCGATAAACCGGAGCGTCTGGACGGAACGTCCAAATATATGGCCTATGGTCCGGTGAAGGTCATGCATTTGCGGGGCGAAGACGCCATCCGCAAGGTTCGCAGCATCCTGGGCGCGACTCGACCATGGCAGGCGGAACGCGGGAGCATCCGCGGCGATTTCTGGCCGGGCGCCGTGGAAGCCAATGCGCCATACCGAACGAAATTCCAGCAACCCGGCGACGACACATTTGTGTTCAATCTGATTCATGCCTCGGATTCCCAGGACAGTTTTAAACGCGAAATTCAGTTTTTTAAGAAGCTCGGAACTCTTGAAAAGGAAATTGCTGATTCGGACAAGGGTCAGGGGCATTTGACCTGGGGGGATTTTAAGTCTGCTATTGAGGAAGGCCGTAAATGAGCGGCCCTTTTGATCAGGAATAAAATTGCTTTGATATTGCCGTATCAATCTCCAAATTTCCCCGAAACGTCTCCCGGTTCGCCGGGAAAGGCCTTTGGATGCGGCACGAAAGCTTGAGCGCGCTGATAACCATCGGCAATGGCTTCAGGAGGTATGTTCTGGGAGATCGCATCGCGCAAGGCCATAACTCTGGAATCGCCCCGCCGAGCTGCCAACATAGCCCATTTATATGCCTCTGCCGGATCTTGCGGCACACCGTGGCCGTAGAAATAGCAGGAGGATAATTTTGCTTCCGCGAATGCGTCTCCCTGGTCAGCCGCCTGGCGAAGGAACGTCGCGGCCTTTTGGAAATTTGTCGCGACGCCCCAACCATTCAAATAGGTCGTGCCCAGATCTTCCAACGCCAATGGATACCCTTTTTGCGCGGCTTTTTGAAACCACCTTAACGCCTCGGAATTACTTTTTGGCAATCCGTTTCCTTCCTGATAATACAACCCCAGTTTGGTTTGGGCCCAAACGCTCCCCTGGTCTGCTCCTTCCTTGATCCATTTAACGGCCTCATTGGTGCAGACTGGCACCCCATCCCCGTTCAGATACATGATGAAAAGGTAATCGCAAGCTATGGGAAGGCCGGCATCGGCCGCTTTGCGAAACCATTTCATGGCTGAATCATAATCCTGGATTACGTCGCGTCCCTGGAAGTAAATGACTCCAAGATTCACCATCCCTTCAGCCGAGCCGTTGGTCGCCGCCTTGAGGTACCAGGCCATTGCCTGGCCATGGTCCTGCGTCACGCCTTTTCCACTGTCATAACAGAGGGCCAAATTATACTCAGCATTCACATTACCCTGGTTCGCCGCCTTGAGAAACCATTGGGCGGCTTCCGCGAAATCCTGACGCACGTTGTCGCCATTTAAATACATCGTCGCCAGATTCGCTTCTGCGACTGCGTCCCCCTTTTCAGCAGCGGCTTTGGTGGAATTGAAATTCGGAACCGCAGGCTGGGACCACGTAAATGTATCGGTGTTCGTCATGTCCGCCGCGGCTTTGCCGAGCGGCGCAGCAAAAGCCAATGCTGAGATGAGGGCGATTGCCAGATCAGGACGGTTAAAAGCGACATGACGCTTTGCCGGTTTCACGCCGACATTTTATAGAACAATCCGAAAGGAGAAAAGAGTTCAATTCTTGCTCAGGCGGACAAAATCTCAATAGCCGACATGTTTTTCGCACCGGTATGGCGAATATCCTGCCCGTCGTACAGGAACACAACGTTCTCGGCTACGTTCGTGGCGTGGTCGGCAATGCGTTCGAGGCTTTTGGAAACCACCATCCAATGCAGGCAGCGATTTATAGCACCCGGATGTTCCATCATGAATTCGGCCAGAATGCCGTGAATTTGCCTGTTGAAGAGATCCACCTCTTTGTCCCGAGGCAGAACGCTACGGGCGATAGCGGTGTTACGATGATCGAGAGCGTTCAGGGCGGTCTTAAACATGTCCAAAGCAAGGCTGGCCATAGCCGGAATGTCCAGTTCGAGCCGGATTGGAGGTTCCTGGCATAAATCAGCAGCGCGCCGGGCAATTTTTGCCGCTTCATCACCGATGCGTTCGAGATTGTGGGCGATCTTTGTAGAGACGGTGATGAAACGCAAATCGACGGCAAGCGGCGCTTTGACAAGCTGCTGGATTCCAAGGTCATCAATCTCAAGCTCGAATCGGTCAATAACCCGGTCGCTCTCTTTGACTTGCAGCGCCAGGCTACAATTACGTTCCAGCAATGCCTGTACCGCCAGGCTAACCGCCGTTTCCGCGCGGTTTGCCATCAGCAGGAGCCGCTCTTTTAGCGTATCCAGTTCTTTTTCAAAATGATCCATGCAACAGTATAACCTACTTTAAACGGACTTTTCGAATCATGTATAGCTTTAACCGTACCAATTAGACGGAATCATTACGCAGCCCAGATGCATCGTTTCTTCAAAATCTACGAATTTCCCTTCAAAACCGACGTTTTCAGCTTCGTTTCTGGTTGCATTTCTTATGCCCAAAAAATGTGTCGTGGGCCGCTTTCTCGCGGTCGCAATCCCACCTATCCAATAATCCATTCATCCATTAATCCGTTGAGTTTCCCTTCGTGCGAGTTAAAATCGTTGTTTCATGTTGTCACTTTCGGGAATCACCAAAGCGTACGGCGGCAGGACGTTGTTTGCCGACGTCTCGTTGCAGGTCAATCGCGCCGATCGCATCGGGCTCGTTGGGCCGAACGGCGCGGGGAAGTCCACGCTTTTTTCCATCATCCTGGGCACGCTGGAGCCGGATGAGGGGAAAATGTCGAAGGAACGCGGCGCCAGCGTCGGCTATCTTCCGCAGGAAACCGCTGTCGCTGGCGATGAAACCGTCATTGAAATCGCCACGGCCATTACGCCCGATTTTATCAAACTCCGCCGTATCATCAAAGCCTGGGAAGCCGGTCATCCCGTTGAAGCATTGCATCCGGAGGAAATCCACGACGACGCCCATGACCGTTTCAACGAACTCGGCGGTTATCGGCTCGAAGCCAAGGCCAAACAGATTCTCGCCGGCCTGAGCTTTCGCGAGAGCGACTTCGACCGTCCCGCGCGAGAATTGAGCGGCGGCTGGGTCATGCGCGCGCATCTGGCGCGCCTGCTCGTGCAGGAACCGGACCTGCTCATGCTCGACGAGCCGACCAACCATCTCGACCTCGAAGCGTTGTTGTGGTTTCAGGGCTACCTTCAATCTTATCCCGGCGCCATTCTCGTTATTTCGCACGATCGCGAATTTCTGAATAGCCTGGCCGGCGGCATCGTCGAAATCCGCCAGAGCAAACTCCTGCGTTATCGCGGCAATTACGATGAATATCTCGAGCAGCGTGCCGCGCACGAGGAACAAATGCTCGCCGCGTACAAAAACCAGCAGCGCGAAATCGGCCAGCTCATGGAGTTTGTGAACCGTTTCCGGGCCAAAGCTTCCAAGGCCGCACAAGCCCAAAGCAAGCTCAAGCAGGTCGAACGCATGGAGAGAATCGAATCGCCCGCGAGCGACGACCGCAAAGTCAGCTTCTCGTTTCCCCAGCCGCAACGCAGCGGCCAAAAAGTCATCAGGCTCGAAAACATTCACCAGGCCTACGGCGATAAAGTCGTCTATCGCGGAATGGATTTTATGGCCGAGCGCGACCAGCGCATCGTGCTCGTGGGCCCGAACGGCGCAGGCAAATCCACGCTGCTCAAAATCCTGGCGGGCGTTGTCATCCCGCAAAGCGGCGTTCGCACGCTCGGGCACAACGTCAAGGCCGGTTATTATTCGCAAAACCGCGTGGAAATGCTCGACTCCTCGCGCACTGTGTTTGAAGAAGCCGCGGACACCCCGCAACGTGTGACCGAACAATTCATTCGCACCTTGCTCGGCTGTTTCCTATTCCAGGGCGACGACGTTTTCAAAAAAGTCGGTGTCCTGAGCGGCGGCGAAAAAAGCCGGCTCGCGCTGGTGAAACTCCTTCTCGATCCGCCAAACCTTTTGTTGATGGACGAGCCGACCACGCACCTGGACATGGCCAGCATTGACGCACTGGCTTACGCGCTGGATCAATTCCAGGGCACGCTCATTTTCATCAGCCACGACGTTTATTTCATCCGCTCCCTTGCGAACCACGTCGTGCATGTGAATGCAGGCCGTCTCACGCCTTATCCCGGCGGCTATCAATATTACCTTGATAAAACCAAGGCGCAGTCTGCTCGATCGGCTTTGACTTCAAACGGCGGCAACGAGACTCCTCAAAAGCCTGCGTCCGCGCCCGCGGCGAATCGTCCGAGCGTTGATCGCAAGGAGCAAAAGCGCCTTGAGGCCGAACAACGGCAGGCCCGCTCCAATCAACGCAAGGCGCAACAACAAATCGTTGACCGTTTGGAGAAGGACATCCAGGAACTTGAAGCCAGCGTGAAAGACCTGACCGCCGAACTTGAAAGTCCCGCTACTTATGAGAAGCCTGGCCGCGCCGTGGAAGTGAATCGCGAGCTGTTGCACGCGCAGGAGCGTCTTGCCGAGCTGAATCCTGAATGGGAAGCGGCTGCGGGCAAACTCGCCGAGATGGCGTGACCGGATGAGCGAATTGTTGGATTAATGGATAATTGGATTTGTGGATTGTTGGGACGGGCTGATCGTGTTTTTCTTACAGTTGATGAGCAAATTGAACGATGAATTGCTTCGCGCGGTAGAACTGGCCCTGGCCGGCGATTGGGATGCCGCGCACCAAATCGTCCAGCAACACGAAGACAACGCAATTGCTTCGTGGATTCATGCCGTGCTGCACAAGATGGAGGGTGACTTGGGCAACAGCCGTTATTGGTATAGCCGCGCCAATCGCCTCGACCATGTGAATGATGAACCGCGCGCCGAACTGGCGAGAATTCAGGAGGACCTGAGTTCGCAATGAAGACCGCAGCAGCAGCGGACATGAGTCCGATTTAACTTATCCGCGCCCTGGCCGAACGATCTCATTCGATGATGGTGGTATGAGGTGTGAAAAGTTCAACATCGGTTACATCGTTTATATTCAACGACTTAACCATTAACAAATCATTAACAAAGGGTTAACAAAGGGTTGACACCTCAGAAAACAGGCGGCGACTACTTACGCAAAGGCCCCAATTTTGTTATTGGCCTCTCAGGATATAAAATTGGTGCGGAGTATTGTGGCTGACCGCGTTGGTAGCGATGATGGTAAAGAGCCCGTTCGCCGCCAGGAGGTTCGAGGCTATCGGCGACCATTGGCTTAGCGGTGTCGTCAGGTTGGTACTCGTTAATACATAATACGTTTCACCGGCGACCCCGTTGGAGACGTTGAGGGTTAGATTTGTCCCGACAAAGGAGAAACCCGTTAAGAAAGGAATCAAACTCTCACTTTGCGCTCTGGCGTAAAAGCGCAGCGTTTTGGCGGTTCCCGGCAGTTCGGTCAAAATCAGCGTGGCGCTGCCACCGCTCAGAGGAAGCTGAAAGCGCGCTTTGGTCATGGCGTCCGAAAAATAAATGTTGTCCTGAGCCAGGTCCAAATCCAGCGCCGTGCAACGCTGGATACCGCCCGACGCGGTGAAGAGCGTTATCAACCCTGAACCGTCGTAGTTCATTCGTTCGATGCGGTTCGAACTTTGCACGGTGCTGCTCAAAGTGAAATAAATCTGGCGATTGTTCACGTCGAGAGCCATGGAGGTCGGCGTGGAGTTTGTGCACGTTATTAATGCCACCGCACCTCCGCCTGACGTGCTCATGCTCCAGATCTTTTTGGCGCCGGCATCAGCGATGAAAATTTTTGAATTGCCCGGATCCACAGCGCACCGGCCTGGACTTTGGATTGAAGCCGTTGATTATTAACGGCACCGGTGGGCTGCCCTGATGGCGGCGGCTCTTGCGATGTGTGCCAGCCGGTCATTTCCGATGCCATCACCCCTGCAAGCGCGGTGCAAACCAACCGCTGGAATCGGGACGAAGTTGTGTCCAGTTGCGGCGCGACAAAATCCTGGTCGGGCTTTGGCGATATCGGCACGAGTTTTCATTACAACGCCTATGCCTTCACCAATACTTCCGGCGCGGACGCCTGCGTCACAATTGAACTGCAATCCACCAATGACGTAATGGCCGCAACCTATTTGGACAGCTACAATGCCACAACGATCAGCAACAACTTCCTGGGGGATGCCGGGATCAGTACCGCTCAAGCCGATGGGGTCACGACTTATTCCACCGAAATCCCGGATGGCATGAAGTTTGTGGTTGTGGTCAATGAAGTCGCTCAGAACTCCGGGACACAACCCTATTTCCTTACCTTGAGCGGCCTGCCCTGTCCGCCGCCGACATTGAACATACAGTCGATTCCATCCCACCAGGTGCATCTATACTGGCCGACGTGGGCGGGCGGATATACGCTCCAGGCCAGCCCATTGTTGTCCACACCTAAATGGGCCAATGTCACCAACGAGCCTATCACCACGGCCAATCAGTTCAATGTGACCAATACACTGAATCCCACAAATCAGTTTTATCGTTTGCAGAAACCGTAATCTCCCCGGTTTTTTCTGGCATTGGGGCTGCTGCAAATTTCGCCGCATATAAAGCGCCGATGCGGCGATCGAAAAATGAAAACAAAGCAACCAACACTGGGCGAACTAAACCAACTGGGAGTGTTCAGTTTTTTCATTAATGATATTCGGGACATCCTGGAGCAAAGCCGCAAAAAGTACGGACACCGGCGTCTTGACGCCGATGATTATGACCCGCAGGGAAAGCGCGTTGATCATGAGAAATGGCGTGTGTCCAACGACACGCTGGAACTGATAAAGGAGTTTTTTATTATTCCGTCGCTGCTCGATGCCACTCCCCGCAACGGCTTTGGCGCGCAAGAGAGCCAGATCGAGGAACACATGACGAAAGTCAGGACCGAAAAAGCGATTCGGTGGTCGAAATTGTTTGCTGACTGGCCAAAAGCAATGATCGATGCGCTGCCGAAAATCAACAAGTTGCTCGAAGGCCGCAATCGCACTCCGCGCCAGACGGTCATTTGCTATTATGCCGAGCGATACGACATCCAAAGGCATGCAAGCTCACCGGATGCCGCTCATTTTTGCGAACGGTTCTGGACGGATGAGCCGGCATTGCTTGCCCAGGAGCTTCGGTACAAACTGGCAAATAACGACATCACTCCGGAAATTATAGAACTCGCAAGGAGCGAGTTGCGGGAGCTCCTTCATGCTCCGCCGTCCGCCACCCTTGCGGAAGATAGACGCTGAGAGCGTGAGACACACGCCGCGAAGGCGGAAGCGAAGCGAAACCTGCGTGGTACAACGCCTGACCACACTCCTTTGCGCCGCTGCACGCGGCGCAACACGGCGCAGCGCGCCGTGTTCCACCACATTCGCTTCATCGGGAACGTGAGACTCACAAAGCTCAAAAAGCTTGATTGGTCGCGCGGAATTGGTTCATTGAAGTCGTGCCCCATCCAAAGCGACCTCAGAGTCCAGCTAACGTAGCGCGTCGAGTGTTCTACCTATATGTCGTGCTGGGGCTTCTCGGTTTGATCTGCGGGCCACTGGTCGTCTTTCACGGCATTCATGCCAATCGCCGAGACCGGCCATCGCTGCAATGGCCCAAAACAAACGGCAAGCTCATGCAATGCGATGAAATATACCATCCGGGCGGACGTCATTCGAGTGGCACCTACAGCATTACAGCCACCTACACTTATGTTATCAACGAGCGGCGATACATAGAACATCAAATCACACTGTGGAACCCGGACTTGCGTGGCAGAACCGGCGATTTCGCCGCCAGACATCGGGTCCCTTCGCCGGTGGATGTCTATTATGATCCGCAAAATCCCGCAAACGCCGTTTTGATTCCCGGAGCAGATGAATGGGGCAACCGCGTCTCGATCATCTACGGCGGTGTCCTGTTTGCATTCGGGCTGTTGGCGGCGCTTCTGTTGCCTTCAAAATTTGCCAAATATAAGGCCCTTAGGCACTCGGGGAAACATGGTGCGGCACTTGTAAATCGTAAATCGTAAATTATCTTCTCGGTTCGTGATGGTGCCAGAACTCGCGAGTGAGGGCGGCGGCAGTGCCGAGCCCGAGGAAAAGGAAACTGGCAATGACCGCCAGCAACCCGGCAGGCATGGAACGCAGGCGTTCAATGGCCAGACAACACGGGCCGGACAAAACCACAGCCAATGCGGACGCCGGAACCGCAAATAACCGCCAGGCTCCCCGGCACGGCAAAAAAACGCAATAAAGGGCAAGCACCAGCACGCCCGGAATGAACGGCATCCAGAACCGCGTTCCCTCGCAATACATCCAGACAAACGACTGAATGGCCCAAATGATTCCTATAAAATTGCGCGACGCGGCGGCGCCCGCGTGTTCCGCATCGTTCCAGCGTAAACTGTGGAGCAGGAAGAAAACGAAACCGCCTTGCAGCGCCCAGTTCACTGTGCCGGGATGACTTTGAAACACCGCTGCGATGGCGATTCCAAACAGGATCGCGCCAAATACCGCCAGCTTGGGGTTCCGCAGCCATGCGGTCCAGAAAATCACGTATGCCGCCAGTCCTGCCGCCACGATACCCGCCGCGGTCGCACCGTGCATCGCCATTTGAATCCAGTTTTCGGGCAGCCCGACCACAAACAAGAGGGCCGATGCATACGCCAGGTGTCCTGCGAAACGGTTGCCGCCCCGGAGAAATGGCATGACTCCGAACGCCGCTACGTTCAACGCCATGAGCGTGAGATAGGTTTTCTCCGTCCCGGGCGTGTCGGCCAGAAACGGCATTGCCACAGCCGGAACCATCAGCGCATATTTGAGGGCGATGGGTTTCGTCGGCACGCGCAGGAACACCGTCCATGCCAGGACCCAGCCCACGGGCGCAAACAGGTCGGGACGCAGATAATATCCGTACACATAATCCAGCGCCCACAAATGCAGGCCCGTTACGGTGATCCACAGCGCAAACAGACCCATCGGAAGCCAGCGGCGCTGCGGCAGCAAATCTCCGCCCGCCTGTACGTTCGGCAGAAAATTTACCAATGCCAGCGCCGCCGGCAATACCAGCAGCCACATGCATTCGTTCATGATGTAGTCCGGCCCCGCATCCAGATGCACGCCGATTTTTAAATTGATGTAATGCCGGTACGTCAGCGGCAGCGCCACATTGAGTGCCAGCAGGATGGATCCCACGCCCAACAACGGCCCCGGCAGGTTCAGTTCCGCGAAGTAACGATTCAAGCCACCGAATCGCAACAGCGCCAGAATCACTGCTGCGGCGCAAACCGATACGGTTATCCACGGCCCTGTTAGCGCCGCCAGGCTAACCAGCAGAAATGGCACGAACACGAGCATGTTTTCCAGACCGACGAGCAGCATGGAATCGTACCACAAACACCGGCGCGCCAGAAAAATGGCCACGCCCACGAGCAACAGCTCATAAACCTGCACCGAGCTGAAATTGAAAAGCAACCGCGCCGTCTCGTGATCCACGAGCGTCTCGTCGATCGACACGCGGTAGCAGCCGTACAGCAGCAGGGCCGCGCTCACCAGATAAAACGGGTTGCAGGCAAAAAATTTGCGGAGCCACCATGATAATGGTCTATTATTCATAAGGCACCTCAGAGAATCTTACGGTCATTGTTCAGCCGACGGTCTTGTCAACGCATAACGCGGGCCAAAATCTTTGAACGTCATTTTCGAGGAAATCCGCAGATTTTTAAAATTGAAGAAATTGAGATGCGGGAAATTTGAACTTTTACGCGTGATTTTCACGCAAGCGTCGTGCGCTTTTGCTTTTCGTGCGATCACATCAGCCACGACTGGATGCTCCAGCATGTCCTCACGGACAAGGTGGTGCTCCAAAAATGGTTGAAGGCCGGTTACATGGAAAATCGAACCTTGTTTCCCACGGAAGCGGGTACGCCGCAAGGCGGCATCATCTATAATCCAACAATGCCCCATAGTGATTTTGCGCCCAATGGACAACGCACGGCGTGGGCAGAGGTTGTGGTAGCAGTCCGTTAAAGTGCACCTTTGTACGTTCCGCCCGTGCGTAGCGGTAGCAACCGGAGCATTCTCGGTATAGAGCGAATTCAAACCAATTGGGATTTCCGACAACAGCACGGATCAGTTGTTGGTTTGGCTCTTGTCATAATCGGCCCAGAATTGGGCAACGGTTTTGTCCGGGCCATTGATAGCTGGATCATATTTGAAACCAATGCGCGTCAAATTCGTCAACCCGCGAAGAAGATCAATATTAGTCACGTTCGGCGGAAGTTCCAGAGACCGCAATGTTTCCATTCCGGCCAGCGGCGACAGGTCAATGATGTTTGCACAACCACTCATTCGCAAATCAATCAGGGGCATTCCTCGAAGAGGCGAGAGATCGCTGACTGGTGTTCCGGCAATGTTCAAATATATCAGCTTCATGCCGGTCAACGGGCTTAAATCGCTGACCTCGGTTCCGGTAAAAGCAAGTCGTTTCAGTGGCATACCGCGTAGCGGCGTCAGATCGGACACCGCCGTAGATTGCAACCACAATGTGCTGATAGGCGCGCCACGTAGCACTGAAAGATCGGAAATTGGCTGATTATTTAAAGTCGCATCCCAAGTGCCGTCATCCAACAACTGGACTTGGAACTTCAAGCCGGCCTGGGTCAACTTTCCAGCCTGGAGCAGTGATTCAGTGTTTTCAGACAGCGCAATCAATCCACGATACGGAATAGAGGATTTGTAAAGTGATTCCCGCCCGGCGAAATCTTGTTTCTGGTCAGCGTTGGCCAAAAGCGCCACAGCCTCCTTTTCGGTCGCGGCGGCTTTAGCGAACTGTCCCGCTTCGGCGTAAGCTGCCGCCAACGTGTCCATGATGTTCGCGTTTGTGTGACCCGTCTCGTCCACGGCTTTTTCGGCGAAGACAACTGCGTTTGAGCCATTTCGCATTTTCGGAAACGGAGAAGTGGCCAACGTCCACGCCACCTCATTGAAGTCGTCTGAATTATTCGCGGACAAAGAGGCAATGGCCTCCCTCTCCATCGCAATTGCTTTGTCAACCTGACCGACCTGACCGTAAGCCGCCGCCAGTTCGGTCAGATAAATCACATTTGTGCGACTGGTTGCCGTGACCGCCTTTTCGAGCAGAACGACGGCATTGGACCAGTTGTCCAAATCCGGGGGGGAAAGCGTCTCGAGAGTCGTCGCCGCGGCGAACAGGTCTTGCGGGCTCATTGAGTTCGTGGGCTTCTCCGTCTGGTCGCTGGCTTGGTAAAATTGCACCAGCCATCCGAGCGATTCCTTTAGGCAAATGTTGCGGTCCGTGGCTGTCATCTGATTTTCGCGTTGTTTCAGGCCTTTGTAACCGGAAAGCAACAATGGCCCGGCATCGGAATATTTTTTCTGGCCCAGCAGACTGCCGCCCAGCATGGATTGCGCGTCGAATGTGCGCCAGTCATCGGGCATATCTTTTTCTCGCAGACCCAGGCATTCACGCGCCAGCGACTCCGCTTCCGCAAACATTCCCATAATCAGCAACTCATGGGTTGATTTAGCTAACGAGTCGGCATTCTGAAGTTCATTCACGGGCACAGTCTGCGATTTCATTTCGTTTTCCTCTTGATTGAGTTTGTCCAATCTGGCTTTCCACTCCTCCTCCAGATCGGGGCGGTTCATTTTTGAATAAAGAGACATCAAAGCGCGAATGTCCCGTTGGACTTCGAAATGAGATTCGCCAAAGCGTCGCAAGAGAATCGGCAGGCTGTTCGTGATGAGTGTTTCAGCCTTGGGGTAATCGCCCAGCGCAAGATAAGCTTCACCCTGAAGTCCTTCGTCCCAAGCGAACTGAACGCCGGTCGCATGATAATAAGTTAATGCTGATTCAAAAGCTTTAATAGCTTCGCGGGGATGCCCTTGTTCAAGCGCCAATGTGCCCGTATCATCCCATACATATACAACATCAAGTCCAGTCAGTTCTTTCGTTCTCACTGCTTCAAGCATTTCTTCATTTAGCACATCGGCTTTCGATAATTGGCCTTCCTCCAGGTATTGTTGTTCCAGTTTCCCATACGCCGTTAGTTCGATATGTCGCAATTCGCTTTTCTGGGCCGCTGCAAGCTGATTGTTTGTCAATCCCGCTTGTGCGGAGCTGACAATTTTATTGCAGAGCGCTTCGGCTTCCTCATTTTGTCCTTGCGACAGAGCCACGGATGCCAGTTCCCTTAACGTAACCAATGTTTCCGGATTTTCATAGCCGAGCAGTTGACTTCGCAGTTTCGCCGCCTTTTGTAAATAATATCGTGCTTTGTCCCATTGGCCGATTTTACTGTAACAATATCCGGCCGAATATTGTATTGACGCCAGGACATCTGGTTCGTTTTGAAATTGCTGATCTACGTCGGCCACACCCTTGTTAAGCATCTCTAAAACTGTAACGCGATCCGCATAACTATCGCCTGCCTTGCCAAACATACTCTGCATGAAATTCAAGACTTCCTGTGATTTCTTTGCCGCCAATTCCGCAGCCTGGCGCTGTTTGGTTTCGTTGGCCTGTGCACGAATCGCTTGTGCTTCTGCGGCTTGAGCCTGTCGTTTTGCATGTATAGCCCGCACCGATTGCAGCGTGGTGGCAATGATGCCCAACAACAACGCGGCGGCAACAGCAAAACAGGCGGTGAACGCAAGTTTGTTCCGGTGAAACGCTTTTTGAAATTTGTAAGCCGCGCTCGGCGGACACGCGGTGACAGGTTCATTGTTTAGATGCCGTTTGAGGTCAGACGCCAATCCATTCGCTGTTTCGTATCGACGCGTCCGATCTTTCTCCAGACATTTCATCACGATCCAGTCCAAATCGCCACGCAGCATACTGATTAATTTGGGCGCTTCTGCCGCGCGTCGCATCGCTGTCGTGGAAAGCTCCTCGTGCTGCAACGTCGCCACTTTCGTGCTTGGTCGCAGCGGTTCTTTTTCCCGAATCGTCTGGCGCATCAGGTCCAGTCCCAATGACATCAACTCCTTCGCGTCGAATGGCGTTCTGCTCGTCAGCAATTCGTAAAGCAATACGCCCAGCGAATAAATGTCGCTGCGCGTGTCAATGTCCAGCCCGCTCATTTCGGCCTGTTCGGGACTCATATAAGCCGGCGTGCCGATGAATTGATGCAACTGCGTATAGACCGTTGCGTCCGTCAACCGTCCTTCCGTCGCTTTGGCGATGCCAAAGTCAATCACCTTGGGAACCGGCACGCTATCGTGCAACGTCACAAGGATGTTGGATGGCTTGATATCGCGGTGGATGATGCCTTTCTGGTGGGCATGTTGAATCGCCTGGCAGATTTTAATAAACAAATCCAAACGTTCCTTCGTGGGCATCTTATTCTGGTCGCAATAGTCGGTGAGCTTGATGCCGCGGACCAGTTCCATCACGAAATAAGGCCGGCCTGTCTCCGTTGTTCCGGCGTCCAACACCTTGGCAATATTGGGATGATCCATCATTGCCAGTGCCTGTCGCTCGGCTTCAAATCGAGCAACAACCTGTTTGGTGTCCATGCCCAGTTTGATGACTTTGAGCGCCACGCGGCGGCGAACCGGCTCGGTTTGTTCAGCGACATAAACCACGCCGCAGCCGCCTTCGCCGATTTTCTCCAAAATCTTGTAACGTCCAATCTTCTGGCCGACGGCTTCGTCGGGCACATCGGCGAACTCGATTTTCATCGTCGCCTTCACTGCCGGTTCCGCCAGCACGCCTTGAGATTGCTCATGGGCCGCAAGCAAGACTTCCAACCGCTGACGCAAGGCTTTGTCGTCACCACACTCGCGGTCAAGCCAGGCCGCACGTTCAGCAGGCGACTTTTCCAGCGCCAAAGCAAAGAGGGCTTCTTCGCGGGTCGGGTTCATGGTGGTTGCGCTTCTGTTTTATCTTTTGTCTCCGCCGCGCGGATTTCTGCCCACGAAGGCGCGCGCCAGATTTGAAGAGTGTAGTCGCCGTCGCTCAATACGCTGATGCAGTTTCCATCCGGCGAGAAGTATGGCCCCTGGTATGCATCGCCGAAGCCGGGTAACGTGCCGATCTCCTGCCAATTATCCGTATCCCACAATTTCACTGTCTCCGAACCCGCGCCGCCGCCGACGGCCAGACATTTGCCGTCCGGCGAGAAAGCCACCGAGTTGACGTAATTGGCGAAACCACGCAATGTCGCCACTTGCCGCCATGTTTTGATGTCCCAGACCTGCACGCATCTGAAGTTGCCTCTCGCGACGGCAAAAAATTTTCCGTCTGGAGAAAAAGCGGCGCCCGTAGTTTCCTCAAGATGCAGCGGCAGTCTGCTGGTTCTTTTTTCAGCGAGATTTCTGGCCGTGACATTTCCATCCGAATCAATGGTGACACACCATTGTTCATCCGGTGAAAATACGGTTGTGCCTGCGCCCTCCAACGTGATTGAAGCCGGCCACGATTGTATTTCCGAACCGGTGGCAAGGTCCCATTCATGGAAGCGGCCGGGCGACATCGTCACCATTTTTTTCCCATTGTCAAGAAATCCAATACTGTCTCTGAGACCTTTCTCGTAACCTGAAACATACCTGGCCGGAGCCGCCGGAGCCGGGTTTGTGAACTGACGCAAGAGGGTTTGTTTAGAAATGTCCCAAATTGAGATGACGTTGTTCGTGGACACGGCCATAAAAAAGCGCCCGTTTCCATCAAAACCTCCGCGATCATAATCTTTTGATATATTTGTCAGCAACAATTCCTTTTTCTGAAAATCAATTCCCGTCCATCGCGCCAATTCCCCATTTTCCTTTAATGTCAGAACCGATTGACTGTCAGGAGCAAAACTCGAATTGGCCATTCTCAAATCCGATGGTCCGTCACCGTTAAGAAGATTGTAACCGGTATAAAATTTCTCCGGCAAGGTGATATTTTCCGCTCGCAAATGAGTCACTGACGTATCCCAAAAGCAAACCGTGCCGTCCTGGCATCCGCTGACCAGCGTTTTGTTGTCCGGCAGCAACGCCAGGCGCAACACTTCGTCGCGGCTTCCGCGCAGCACGTCCAAGCATTTTCGGCTGGCAATGTCCCAAATCCGAATTGTCCGGTCGAGGCCGCCGGCCGAGGCCAATTTCTTTCCGTCCGGCCAAAAGACCAGAGCCTCTACCGATGAACTATGGCCTTCCAATTGTCCGATTTGCTTGCCAGTGGCGGCATCCCATAAACGAATGTCCGACTCGCCGTATCCTGCCGTAGCGAGAATTTTCCCATCCGGCGAAAATGCCGTCGCCCCGATAAATCCAGGCGATGCCGACGCGTTCCACAGTTCCTTTCCATTGCGCAAGTCAATGACGCCGACTTTTTGCGGAATCGAAGCTTGGTAAGGATAAGCCGCAAGACTCAAATCCCGCGTCGCCGTAAAACCCTCCGCACCAGAAATGTTCCATGATGGGACAGCATGGCCGGCTAATTGGGTTCCGTCGGGTATGCGCCAGAGAACAATTCCGCCGGTAAAAGCAATCGCCAGCGTCCGTCCATCGGATGAAAACTTCAGGCCATCAATTCCCGGTTGCGATTTTTCAAGGAGCATTTGCCGCGTCGCCGCGTTCCAAAGATGCAATGTGATTTTATGTTGTTCCAGATTGGCGCTCGCAAATGCCAGCAATGGTTCTGTTGGTGAAAAAGCGGAAACAACCCACTCGTCATCCTTTGCCAGATGCACAATCTCCCGCTGCCTCCGCAAGTCCCAAACTGTTATGCCGCCTTTGTGATAACTGCCAATCGCCAGAAAATGGCCGTCGGCGGAAGCCGCCAGCGATTCAATTTCGCTGGATTGCTGGCAAAGTGTGAACAGCGCGTCGCTGCGGGTTTGCGCCCAAAGATAACGCCATTCCCAGCCGCGCAAATCGGATTGCCCGGGTTGCGGTCGCTCTCGATTTAATAAATCCTGCGCCCGTCCGAAATCGTTATCATGGAATGCCTGCATCGCCGCGTTCATATCGGAAGCGTAAGCGCGCTGGCGCGCCGCAAGTTCGTCGGCTTGTGCCTGTTTGCGCAATTTGGTTTCTTCCGTTTGCGCGGCAAGGGCTTTCTGTTCGCTGGCTTCCGCCTTGTTTCGTTGAACCGCTTCCTGCACTTGCGCCGCCAACGCGTCTTCTTTAGCGCGAGTCGCCCGCACTGATTGCAGCGTAGTAGCGATGATGCCCAGCAATAAGGCGGCGGAGATAGCAAAGGCGGCGGCAAAAGCCAATTTGTTCCGGCGAAATGCCTTTTGAAATTTGTAAGTCGCGCTCGGCGGACGCGCGCTCACCGGCTCGTTATCCAAATGCCGGTTGAGGTCCACCGACAATCCGTTGGCCGTCTCATATCTGCGTGTCCGATCCTTTTCCAAACACTTCATTACAATCCAATCCAAATCCCCGCGCAATTGGCTGATCAATTTTGGCGCTTCGGCCGCCCGACGCATCGCCGTCGTGGAAAGCTCCTCGCCTTGCAACGTCGCCACTTTCGTCGAAGGCCGCACCGGCTCCTTTTCCCGAATCGTCTTACGCATCGCATCAATTCCCAAAGACATCAATTCCTTCGCGTCGAACGGCGTCCTGCCCGTCAACAGTTCGTAGAGCAGCACACCGAGCGCGTAAATGTCGCTGCGCGTGTCAATGTCCAAGCCGCTCATCTCCGCCTGCTCCGGACTCATGTAAGCCGGCGTGCCGATGAATTGATGCAATTGCGTATAAACTGTCGCGTCGGTCAGCCGTCCTTCCGTTGCTTTCGCAATTCCGAAATCAATCACCTTGGGCACCGGCACGCCATCGTGCAACGTGACGAGAATATTTGAAGGTTTGATGTCACGGTGGATGATGCCCTTCTGGTGCGCGTGCTGAATGGCCTGGCAAACTTTGATAAATAAATCGAGCCGTTCCTTTGTGCTTAAATTATTTTGGTCGCAGTAATCCGTAATGCGAATGCCTCGCACCAATTCCATGATGAAATAAGGACGGCCCGATTCCGTTGTTCCTGCATCAAGCACTTTGGCAATGTTCGGATGATCCATCATCGCCAATGCCTGCCGTTCGGCTTCAAACCGCGCGACCACCTGTTTGGTGTCCATGCCCAGCTTGATGACTTTCAACGCCACGCGACGGCGAACCGGCTCGGTTTGCTCAGCCACATAAACCACGCCGCAACCGCCTTCGCCGATTTTCTCCAATATCTTGTAGCGTCCAATCTTTTGGCCCACGGTTTCGTCAGGCGCATCGAACTTAATTTTCATCGTGGCTTTCACCGCCGCAGCGGATTCAGCCAGTACGCCTTGCGATTGCTCATGCGCCGCAAGCAAGGCTTCGAGCCGCCCGCGCAAGGCTTCGTCGTCACGGCAGGCATTGTCGAGAAATAAAATCCGCCCGTTGCCGGAGAGTTGGACGGCAGCTTGGAACAGGGCGGCCTCGCGTTGGTTGTCGGGTTTCATGGCAGAAGCATGAACATCTATTTACCAGAACAAGCGGATTCTGTCCGCGAAAAGTATGAGCAAAAAACACGGCGGCTGACATTTTTTAAATCCACGGATTTCGCAGATTCGCACCGATTGCCGCCATTTTTTAGAACAAAACAGCCGAAGAAAATTTTCTTCGGCTGTTTGACTATTTCTTCTGCTTTTATTTCTTCAACCGATAAAACATCGCATTGCCAGAAATGACATCCGTGGAAATATAATTGCCACCCACGATAGTCGGCGCTGGCGCCGCAGACCAGATGGCTGTCGGCGACAAAGAAGTCGAGCTTTGCAAGCTGAACCCGGCTGCGTTGGTTGTCCAGCTAACCATGACTTGATTTCCGTTTTGAATCAAATTAAGCATCGGCAACATCGTCACCGAGCCGATTTGATAGCTGTCGGGCGATTGCGTTAAGGCAAAAACGCCTGAAATCGAATTTGACAGAGACAAGTAAGCGGAACTGACGCCAGTCACCGAGTCAGTCAACCTGATGCCGCCACAGCTTGAATTTACTTTTGAATAGGAATAGGTTCCATGACTGCTTGTTCCACTGTCGCCGACGGGAGTTATCGTGTAGGTATTTCCCGAAGCTGCCGTTGTCAAAACATAAGAGCCACTGGCGGCAAACGGAGCGCCTCCATCCATCACGCTGATGTTGAAAGCCTCACCGGCGATTAAATCCGGCACGGCATTGGTGAACAGGGTAACGTCGGCGGCTTGACTATAGGGTCCGAGGCTTGAAATGAGTTTCCCCGAAAAAGATGAAAACAAAAAGAAACTACAGCTATCAAGATAGCCATCCACCTCATCATTAATGCTCAAGGTTCCACCGGTGCCTGAAGCCGAGTAAGAATACGTGCCGCTGTTACCGGCAGTATGCGCGATGCCGATATTCTGATAATTGGTTCCAGAATCGGCTGGTATAAAAAGGAAGTAGCCATTAGTCGCAAACGGAAGCGTGCCGGATGTCACGGCTGCGAAAATAGTATCGCCGGCAATGGACACTGGCGCCTGGGAGGTTAAAAGAGTTACCGAGCCAAGTTGATAATTGCCCGGCGATTGTGATAAGGCAAAAACGCCTGAAATAGAATTTGACAGGGATAAATAAACCGCGCTGACGCCGGTGACCGAATCGGTCAATGTTATGCCGCCGCACGTTGAATTTAATTTGGAATAGGAATACGCTCCCTGACTGCTGACGCCGCCGGCGTTAAAGGCCGTGATGGTGTAGCTATTTCCCGAACTGGCAAAGGAAATAACAAAATCGCCATTGGTGGCAAAAACGCCGCCGCCATCCTGAATGTTGACGTAAAAATCTTGTCCGGCAATAGAATCCGGCACGGGATTGGTAAACAGGATACCATCGGCGGTTTGAGTTCCATAAGACCCGACAGTTTCAAAGTATTTTCCCTGAAGCGGCGACAAGACAAAGACGTTGACGACAGCCGGGCCGTCCACACTGTCAAGAAGATTCAGAGTTCCAATGGGGCCTGAACTGGAGTAGGAATACGTGCCGTCGCTGTTGTCATTTTCTGTAATGCCAATGGATTGATAACCGTTTCCCGAATCAGCCGGCACAAAAAAATTGTAGCCGTGGGCAGGAACCACACCCGTGCCGGAAGTCACAGTGGAGAAGATTGTCTCGCCGGCAATGGAAACCGGCAGTTGAGCCGTCAAAAGCGTCAATTGGCCAATTTGATAGCCGTTCGTCGAGGCCAAATAATAACCGCCAGCCGTTGCGCTGCTGAAACCCACATACACCGTGCTGTTGTTGGTTCCATTTGAATCGGCCAATTGTATCTGGCTGCAACTGTTGTTCACTTTAGAGTAAGAATAAGTTCCCTGACTATTGACGCCGCCTCCGCTAAATGAAGTGATGGTATAGGTATCTCCAGAACTGGCGAGCGAAAGAACAAAATCGCCGTTGGTGGCAAAAGCGCCGCCGCCATCCTGAATGCTGACATAGAAACTTTGTCCGGCAATTGAATCCGGCGCGGGATTGGTGAACATGACAAAATCACCGTTTTGATAAGCATCAACAAGAGGCGCTGTCACAGAATTTGTGCCGGACAAGGAATTCGTGTAGACGCATATTATGCTTCCGGGAATAGTTTCAGGAGATGTCAGCGTAAAAGCCGCCGTCGCGGTTGCGCCCGAAGCCAGATAAGAAGAAAAAGTGCCCGCTTCCGTCGTCGTTTTATCAGAAAAAGATTGAAAACTATTGCCGTCATTTGCCATCACGAGAACATAAAAACCGTTCGTGGCGAACACCACTCCATCTCCAGCGGTGATTTTCACTCCAAGAGTAACGCCCGCAATGGACGCCGGCGCCTGGGCGTGAACAAAACCCGTCATGGCAATGATTCCTGCGAGTAGAACAATAGATTTTTTCATAATGTTATAATAGTTATTTCACCTGTCCAAAGTATTAAGCGCAATTCGTTCGCAAAAAGTATGTGGAAAATGCGGCAGCCTTTTTGTCCCGCTTAACGATGCGGCGCCCTAACGGCCTAATTTGAAAAACAGGCTTCCCGCGGGCGAGATGAGTTTCAAATAGTTTGTGCCGGCGGATGTCGTCACGCCGCCGGTGGCCGACCAGTTTCCAGGTTGCGCCAGATTATTGTTCTGCTGCAAATTCCAGCCGGATGCGTCCTGCCAGTAAACAGTCACTGTGTTGCCGGAGCGGGAAATGTTCAGCGCCGGCGCGCTGTAAGTTTGCACGACGGAAATCAAACTCCAAAAACCGCCGCTCAAAGAATAATTCCCGCCGTTCATCGGCTGCAACGTCGCGTCCGGCTGGCCAATCGTTCCGGTGAGGGAATAATTTCCGTCGCGCCCGAACCGCCGCCGCCGGAAATCGTCACGACAGGCGGGTTGACATAACCATTGCCGGCATTGACGACGTTGATGCTCGTCACAAAGCCGCTGGTAATCGTCGCGGTGGCCGTGGCCTGCTGGCTGACGTTGGTGCTGGTGACAAGGGCAAATTTGAATTGTCCCAAGCCGTTGAAGTTTGTGCCGTTGTCCGTCACGCGGCCTTGATAACTGAACGCCGTGCCTTGGGCGTTGACGCGATTGAATCCGGCAAGAATTGCCAGAACAATAAAAAATGTTTGATTTTCATAAAACTGCAAGAAATCAGCCTTTTTGCCATTCAAGAGATTAAGCGCAATTCGTCGGCAAAAAGTATGTGGAAAAATTTGACATACTTTTTGTCCCGATTTTACGCTTAAGAATAAGGAAGCTGATGAACGTATGAATACAGACGAATTCAAATTTTATTGTCCGCATTGCGACCAGCCGCTGAAGTGCGAGCCGCAATTTGCCGGTCGGCAGATTCAATGTCCGGCATGCCAGCATTTGATTCGCATTCCCAATCCGCCGTCCGGCATGGGCTTTACCCAGGTTCAGCCGGAATCGGGACACACGTGGGACACGTTTCCGCCCAAATAAGAAATTCGGCCGCTATTCAATTGATGTCTCGTTCCCGAATGTTCGGGCAACCTCCACGCGTAACCAGGCTCGTGCATACGACCACCACTGCTTGGCCGTTGGCACGGCGATGCCCAGAGCTTCGGCGGCTTCTTCAAATGACATGCCTACAAAGTAGCGAAGTTTGACCAGTTCGGCTTTGCGCGGTTCCGCGGTGGCGAATTTTTCCAACGCGTCATTCATCGCCAGCAATTGATCGTCCGGCGCGGGTGCAGGAATGTCCAAGTCATCGGCATCAAGATTCGCTTCGCCGGCGCCACGTTTGGCGGCCAGCCGACGCCGCGCACGGTCCACGAGAACGCGGCGCATCGCCTCGGCAGCCGCTGCGAAGAAATGTTCACGACCGTTCCATGCGCGTTTGTCGTCGTTGGAAATTTTGAGCCAGGCTTCATGAACCAGAGCGGTCGGCTGGAGCGTGTGATTATTTTGTTCACCAGCCAGTTTGTGTGCGGCCAGCCCGCGGAGTTCGTCATACACCAGTGGCAGCAATTCCTCCGCGGCCCGTGAATCGCCCTGTTGAACCCGGTCAAGAATCTGGGTGACTTCGCTCATGCCGGAATTCTAATGTGGACAGCAGTGCTTTGAAAGTTGGATTTCCTGGTGCGAATTAGGATTGTAAATGTCGTGGAAGCGATTTCGCAGCGATGCCGCCTCGTAGTCGCGCCAGAGGAAGCCATTTCGCAAAACAGAGGAAATAAGACAATCACATTCAAATTCGCATGGAAATCCCCGAAAAACCGAGGAAACGGAGATGGCGGAAGGGGTGGGATTCGAACCCACGGTAGCCTTGCGACTACTCCTGATTTCGAGTCAGGTGCCTTTAACCACTCAGCCACCCTTCCATTTAGATTGAATTTATTGGCTAAAATCGCAGATTTGCAATTTTATTATTTGCGTTTTCTATACTGCTATTCTATACTATCGGTATGAAGACCAATTCATCCGAAGATAAAGAACAGCGTTGGTTGAAAACGCCCGTGGCCAATCTCGTGCGCCACGTTCAATCAGGCAATTATTATGCGCGAATCCGCGTGCGCGGCAAGCTCATTTGGAAGTCGCTCAAGACGGACCGAATTAGCGTCGCCAAACTCCGCCTGGGAGACTTCCACAAAGAGGAACGGCAACGTGCCGCCGCACAGACTGCCGTGGCGCGGGGCAAAATGACCTTTGCCGATGCCTTGCAAACCTACCGCGAACGGCTCAAAGCCGACCATGCTCTGAAAGACCGGAGCAAGACCTACCGCGAAGAACGGATCACCGCCCTGCTGAAATCTTGGGATGACCTCAATCAAACAGATGTCGCCCAAATCTCCAAAAATGACTGTCTGGTTTGGGCTGCCCGATTCGGCAAAACTTCCAGCCCATCAGCATTCAACAACACGGTTGGAACGCTGCGTTTGATTCTGAACATCGCCGTTGAAGCAGGAGCGCGTTATGACAATCCCGCCGTTCACATCAAACGGAAACGAATCAGACAAAAACTTTTACAGCTTCCTAGCCAAAAGCAATTTGTCGAATTGGTGGCGACAATCAGAAACGGGGATGGAGGTTGGGCGGAACGTTGCGCCGACCTGGTGGAGTTTTTAGCCTATGGCGGTTGTCGCATTGGTGAGGCCGCGCGCGTGGAGGGTCATCATTGCGATTTTGAGAAGGGAGAAATCACCGTTTTGGGTGACCCCGTTACCGGCACGAAGAACTGGGAAATTCGGCGAGTGCCGATGATTCCTGATATGCGACGGTTATTGGAGCGGTTGAAAAAGGAGCGTGGCGAGGCTGAGTTTTTGAAGAAGCCTGTGATGCTTGTTCACGAATGTCAGGGCGCAATAGACACGGCCTGCAAGAAACTAAACATCCCTCGCTTCACGCATCACGACTTGCGCCATTTGTTCGCTACGCGGTGCATTGAAAGCGGCGTGGACATCCCGACCGTCTCGCGTTGGCTCGGCCACAAGGACGGCGGCGCGTTGGCAATGAAAGTTTATGGACACTTGCGTGACAGCCATTCTGCTGCAATGGCACAGAAAGTTCATTTTATTGAAAACGACGTGACTTTAAATGAAGCGGCACGAAATTAACCCGGTGGTTCGGCAAGCTGTTTGGCGTCCTCGATCTCGATTGACTTAATCCAAACCTCATCGTTGGCGAGGACGCCGTATTTGTCCGGCTTGGGCTTGACCGATTCAACATCGCGGCGCTGAATCTTGATAGCCAGGTCACGCAGATTTTTGCCCGTCATTCGCACTGTGCGGTTCAAAAACGAAAGCGTCAGCGTATCACCGCCCTTGTCAGATTCACATTTAGCCATGTCCAGATGATGATAAGGAAACAGATAAAAACAGGCGGGCGTTATTTCCAGCCGCAAACTGTCCGCACCGCCAAATTTGCTGACTGTTTCATAACAGGGTGAAGTGCTCATATACTCATTCCTCGACTTTGTTTGTGTTGATGGGATTGCCGCCGAGACGCTTCAATCCGTTCGCGTATGCTTTGGATTTTTTGGATTCTTCGCTCGACCGCCTCAGTTTCCTTGACGGACTCAACCTGCTTCACTGATTCAGATTGCTTGACTGCCTTGCGCTGGCGTTTTTCTTGCGCCTGTCGTTTGGATTCTTCCTGTCGCAGTGCTTCCGCCCGTCGTTCCGCCGAGACGCGCTGCGAATGTCGGAAATTCAGAACGTAAGCCAAGTCGCGCCCCAATATCGCCGCCAGCCTGTGAAATGAACTTCGAGCCATGTCCAAAGCTAGAGTCCGGTTCCCGGAACGGGCCACGTTCTCCCGAAGCTGGATTTTGTCCGCCGTGAAGATTTTAACACCCTTGCGTCCCCGCGAGATAGTTACATACCACTGGTTTTGATTCGTCGCGGCCCGGACCGCCGAATCCGAAAACAGGACATAATCCACGGTCTTCCCCTGGGCAGCGTATGACGTGACGGCGTAACCACGCACGAACTGGCGATAATGCCTTGGCAGCACCCGGCCATCATCCAACGCAATGCGGCCGTCGGTCTGAACCTGCTTTACCGTCACCAGTTCGCCATTGGCCAGCCTGCGGCCATCCGGGGATTTATCATTGCCCTTGAGTTGCAGCCGGTCGCCAGTGGACAGTGAAAGCTCTTTAGGCTGGCAGACCGTGAGCCGCTCCAATTCCTTGAACGGCACAGGCCGGATGCGATTATTTGATTCGACGAGCAAATGCTTATCGGTGATGCCCTGCAACTTTCCTGTATCACCGGCCTTGAATCCGCAGATGTTGCGATTGAACAGTAGAATCGAGTCGGGTTGATAAAACCGTTTATCACGCTTTTGCGCGTCCGTTAAATCCAGTCGTTCCAAAGCCGTGACCGTCGTTTCCGTCTCACCAATTAAATGCTGCGCTTTCAGGCCGAGCCGGATGGTATCATTGAGCCGGTGAATCTCATTCCAGCTTTGGGAGACGACAACGGTGGATTGCTGGCGTTTGAAATGTTCCAAAAAGTGTTCCGTCAGCTTTTGTTGCTGGTCAGCCAGTGAGCAAGCCACGATTGCCCCCTGCTTCTCCAAACGGTCAAAGGACGCGCCGAGCTTGCCCCGCCGGGCTTCATCCACGGCCAGCCGGTATTGTGTGAGCCATTGACGTTCGGCTTGAGTTTTGGCCGAGTCCGGGTTTTGACGGCGGATGCTGGTCAATTCGGCGGCTTTCAGTCCTGAATATTGTTCAATGGCGCGGAGGGCGTCAGACGCCTCGACCGCTCCATGCTGGCGCGTGTCCCCGGAGAGAATGATCCGACCACCATTGACCTGAACGTAATCCAAAAGTTGCAGCATTTGTTCGCCGCCGATTTGTCCGGCCTCATCCACCAGGACAATCGCCCCGCGCGGCATGGAACGCCGCGTGAGAAAGGCGCTGACCGTTTCGGCGTGATGGAACCCATCTCTTTCCAAATCGGCGACTTGCTGGCGCTGTGGAGCCAGCACTTGAACGACATGGCCACCGTGATTGAGTCCAGCCTTGACCTCGCGCAGGGTAAAACTTTTGCCTGTCCCCGCCCCGCCCCGAAACAGCGTAACGAAATCGCACGAGGACAAAATCTGTTCGACCGCTTTACGCTGTTCCTCATCCAGTGAACGATTCGCCGTCCGGTAATTGGACGAGAGCGGCTCGTATTGGTGCATCCGGTGTTGAGCCAGACGAACGATGTTCAATTCACGCTCCATGACTTCGCGGGTGGTCACCTGCCCTTGAAAGCGTTCATCCCGGAGGTAATCGCGCTTTTGTGTCGCCCCTTGAATTTCTGGCATGGAAAAGTTCTCACCCCTGGCATGTTCCAGCGCGTGCCGCCAAAGCTCATGCTCAGGGACAACCGAGCGGCGCTCAAACAGATGATTCTCCGCCCAAGTCACGGCTTCCTGTGCGGTTATATTATGAACCTCTTCCCGCACTTTCTGTTTAGGCAAATGATTTACCTGCCACCATTCTTTCCATGATAATTGTTTGTTCCATATGGATTGCAATTTGACGATGCCGACATCTTTGATCTTCCGTGCCCGTTCCTTGTGGGCGATGTTGGCGCGGATGACCTTGATGTTCTGATTGGCCTTGTCCGGCTCACGTTCCAAAAGCTCTCTGGTTCTCCGGTCAATCTCCGCATGACGCTTGGAAAAGCGGTCAATCAATTCCTTGCTCACCCCTTCAATCTCAAAATCACCGCGTGGACTGTTTTGGACGCGGTAACCGAGTCGTTTAAGCGATTTGGCCAGCTCGTGGTAATAGACGTTTTCAACGAACTTTTGGGCCGGAAGCATTTCGCAGTTTTCCAACGCCTTCCAACGATGTTCCGCATTGTCATACGTTGCGTTAAATAGAATGCAATGGCTGTGCAAGTGCGGGTCTAATGCCCTGGACGTGTCATGCCGGAATACCGCGCCTACCAGGTTGCCAGTGAGCCGGTGCGAATACTGATTGTTTTTGCGAATCCTTGTGGCGGCGAACGATTCAAACTGATTCATGGCCAGACGAATCGCGCTATCGTGCGCCTCAATAATCCGCTTGTCATTGCCGACCAATGCCGCGATTGAAACTGATTTTGGTGGTGACAGTGTAAAATCAAAGAACAGCCGGCGATTGGCGGCTTCATGGATGCTGCCGTTATCCAGTGTAACCCGTTTCGTGTTCATCCGTGGTGTCAGGCGTTCATTGGTTTGCGGATGAATGTTCCGGCAAATGTTCAAAAAATCCTTTTCAGTGGTGACGCCAGCCAGTCCCAATTTCTTTGCGCCTTCACCCATCCATTCACCCAAAACCGTTCGGCCTTCCATATAGTAATCACCCACACGCAAATGCTCTCGGAAATAGTCTTCGGCATTTCTCAAACTGTATTGGGCTTTCATCATCAGCATGACAAAAGGGTAACTCATCACCTCTGAAATCATGTGCCATGCAGAGCACAAGATTTTCACGAGTTCGTGTTATTGAATACACGTCGGGTAAGGACGCGGCGTTGCCGCCGCGCCCTCCCCTAAGAACCGGACGTGAAGGTTGTCCCTTCATCCGGCTCAAGCCGATACAAAGCCCCGCATGGGCGGAGCCGGTCAACATGACTTTGACAACCCAGCTTCGTGACGATGAATGCCCAGCTTCTTGAAGAACGCACGGTCTTCAAAGTAGCCGCGCCACGACGGGTCAAGCGGATTGGCTTCCGCCCTGACCTTGACGTAACGCCGGATTTTGGTTTCGGTCGGATAAACCAGCCGAACCCAAACAGGTTTGCCATCCGGTGTCCGTTCGCCCGTGTCCGCCGCAAACTCCCAGGCTCGCCGTCCGCCGAACCGCCAGTATTTACTGCCGATCCAACGGTGAGTTCTGCCCGGATGTCTGCCTTTGGCCCATCGCCAGAGGATATGCCACAAAACCGTTTCCACCCGCTTGAAGGTCTGCAACGCCACGACGTGGCGATGGTAGTTCACCCAGCCACGAATGACCGGGTTGAGTTGACCTATCAAGTTCACCTGACTCGCCCCGCGATTTTGACGCACCAGCTTCCGAACCTTTTCCAAAAAGTTATGCGTGTTCTTTTTGGAAGGCCGAATGATGAGCTTGCCGTCAAATTTGCGGAGGTTTTGTCCGAGGAAGTCGAACCCTTGCTCGATATGCGTGATGCAGGTTTTCTCTGGCGAGAGCTGCAAGCCCCGGTCGCGCAGGAACTGCTCGACCAGTGGTTTGACTTCATTTTCCAACACGGCCTTGTCCGCGCCGGTGATGACGAAGTCATCCGCATACCGAATGAGGTGTATCTTTGGATTGACCGGCACTCCGTTGACACGCTTCACGGGGAAGCGTTGTTGCAGGAGTGTTTGCAGTCCGTCCAAAGTCAGGTTGGCCAGCGTGGGCGAGATAATCCCGCCCTGTGGCGTTCCTGCCTCGGTGGGAAACAGGGTTCGATTTTCCATGAAGCCCGCCTTGAGCCATTTTCTCAGCACCGCTGTATCAGTGGGAATGCGCCGGAGCATCCATTCGTGAGCGATGTGGTCAAAACATCCGCGAATGTCGCCTTCGAGCACCCACTGCGCATGGGCACTGTCGCCGCCTCGCAGCGCGAGGAAGCAATGTCCAATGGCATCTGCCGGACAACGTTCAGGCCGAAAACCGTAGGAGTTGTTATCCGCCGTGGTTTCCGCGACCGGGAGCAACGCCAGCAAATGCAGTGCTTGCATGGCGCGGTCTCGCATCGTCGGAATGCCCAGCGGTCGCAACTTGCCGTTGGCTTTCGGGATGTGGACACGTCGCAACGGTTGCGGGTAATACCCGTGCCGCCGCAGCGTGCCGATGGCTTTGTGTTTGGACGCCGGAGTGCTCCATATCTTTCCGTCCACTCCCGGCGTTCGTTTGCCTTGATTGTCTGTCACTCGTTTCACGGCCAAGGCTTTGCCGGAGAACGAGCAGGTCAACAGCCGTTGCAAGACTTTCACCTTGCCCCAGCGTTTTTCCTGTGTTGCCTTGACGATACGCGCTTGCAATCTTCTGACGTTGCGCTCACAGTGTGGCCAGTCAATCTGGTCCCAGGCTGTGGCGTCGCCGGAGGGCGCACACACGGTTTTATCCGCGTTCATTTGCTATTCCTTCCTGCAAAGATTTTGCCAGTTCTCTCGTCACGAACGACCGATTGGAAGTCTGCCCGTTTGCACGGCGGGACGATGTTGCAGTCCCTATCCGCTCCATTACAGAACGGCATTGGCTTTTTCCAATTTCCCCTGCCTGCCACTCCGACAGCGTTCCTTGCGGACGCGCCTGCCTTCACCGGAAGGCGGAATGTCAGGTTTATCAAGTGTGATTGCAATGACATGAATGAGTTAACCCCTGCTTACCACACCGGCAGCGATGAATATCCGTGTGCTCCATGCGTCCGCTGGAGCAACCCGCTGCGCGCCTTTTGGCCAGAGCCTGTCAGCATCTTTGGCTCTTTGAGTATGACGATGCCCAAAGCAGTTCACTTGTGTTGGGTGTTTCATTCAGCCTGTCCCTCCGACCGCATTGACGCTCGCAGTCGCGGAAACAACCTCGTGGCCATTTCCTCATCTGGACGATGGAGGGATGTTGTCACGGCAGCTTCTGACCAAACCGTTACCAGTTTTGCCAGTGCCGATAGGCTACTGCGAACGGAATCGCAGGTTCGTCTTACGATGTTTTTGTCATATCGAACAATCATTGTAACCACTCTTTTTCACACGTCGGGTAAGGACGCGGTGTTGCCGCCGCGCCCTCCCCTAAGAACCGAACGTGAAAGTTTCCCTTCATTCGGCTCAAGCCAGTTCAAAGCCCCGAATAAGCGGAGCCGGTTCGCGCGGAAATTTTCCGCGCGGCCTTGACGATATGCGCTTGCAGCCTGTTGACCGGACGCGCACACTTGAACCAGTCACGCTGGTTCGCCTGTGGCGCTCTGTCGGAGAAGGCACACATGGCTTGCGCCACGTTCATTTGCATTTTTCTCCTGCACGGGTTCTGCGAATTCTCTCGTCACGAACGACCGATTGGAAGTCTGCCCGTTTGCACGGCGGGACGATGTTGCAGTCCCTATCCGTTCCATTACAGAACGGCATTGGCTTTTTCCAATTTCCCCTGCCCGCCACCCCGTCAGCGTTCCTTGCGGACGCGCCTGCCTTCACCGGAAGGCGGAATGTCGGGTTTATCATGTTTGATTGCAATGACACGAATGAATTAACCCCTGCTTATCACACCGGCAGTGATAGATGTCCGCGTGCTCCATGCGTCCGCTGGAACAGCCCACTGCGCGCCTTTTGGCCAGAGCCTGTCAGCGTCTTTGGCTCTTTGAGTATGACGATGCCCAAAGCAGTTCACTTGTGTTGGGTGTTTCATTCAGCCTGTCCCTCCGACCGCATTGACGCTCGCAGTCGCGGAAACAGCCTCGCGGCCACTTCCTCATCTGGACGATGGAGGGATGTTGTCACGGCAGCTTCTGACCAAACCGTTGCCAGTTTGGCCAGTGCCGATAGGCTACTGCGAACGGAATCGCAGGTTCGTCTTACGACTTTTATTTCATATCGAACAATCATTGTAACCACTTCATTTCGCACGGACGCTATACTCCTTGCGATTGCAAGGGGCAGACGTAACAACAGAAATAACAACAAAAAGTTTATGAACACGACCATCGTATCAGCCGAGGCGAAAACCCGCTTAACAGAAGCAGTCAAGAACTATGCGCCACCCGCGCCGGAAAAATACCGGGCGTTGCAGGAAGTGAAAGAGTGCATCGCCGAACTGCGTAACAGGAAAGCGTCGTATCAAACGATACGGACGATGTTGAAGGACAACGCCGGCATTGAAGTCTCGCACCAGACCATCGCCCGTTACTGCCGTGAAAGGCTGGACGCACCCAGGGCCAGGAAACCGCGCCAGGCAAAGACGCCCGCATCCTCACCACCGGCATCCGGTCAGGGTGAATTGCAACCGCGCTCAATCATCGGCTCACGGCGACGCCGCGGACCACACATCGCCGATCCGAATACTCTTTAGCGCGAAGCGCAGATGTCGCCCGTCGCGGCGACCTGTGGAGCGACTACAAAGCAAGGCCAGCGATGTTCAATGGCACAGGCCGCGTTAGAATTATCAACGGCAGCCCCGGCGTAACCAAACCGGCCATACTACAAAGCAAAAAAATCCCCGCCGCGACCAACGCGCGTTCCGCTTCGACTCCACGCGCGCTCGTCGCGGACGGACAAAGGAAAACGCAATCGCGTTGGCTTCCGTCTGGCGTTGGCAGCGCCGCTCCCGGCACACGGCTCCGCTCAAGGCCGCTTCGCCGACCGCCTGCCGCTTTCCGCCGCCAACGCCAGACCGAAGCCATGAGGACGGAAAATCCTCGCTCGGAAACCATCAACTGCTCATCGCATAGCCAGCCACACCTTTGTAATTGCGGCGGCCTCGAATACTGGCCAGCGAACGATTCAACCGCTCTGCCAATACCCTATCGGGCATTGTCCCTAATAAAGCATGTTCTTCTGCCGTCCACGAACGTCCCCGGACATTCAATGATGGTCTGCCTAAACGGCGTCGGCGATGCACGACCGAACTAACGCTGACATCGAGCCGATGGGCGACTTCACTGTCCGGCAATTTATCAAATAATTTGTCGTCATTGGCCGTCCACTGATGACGCAACCGCATGAAACTTGGAATCCCTTTATATTGACGACGCCAGGCAGTCGCCTTTTTCGAGCGGTTCAGGCGTTTTGCCAATGCCTCATCCGGCATTGTGCCAAGCAAAGTGTCTTCCACTTTTGTCCAAAACCGCCTTGTGGAATTGGGATTAGGAACACGCAATTTGTGTCGGCGATGTAGCACCGATTGCAACGAACGCTTTAATCGTTGCGCCACTTGAGCGTCCGAATAACGGCCCAATAACCGATCCTCGTGTTGAGTCCAGCGACGATGTTTTGGGTTGCGGGCAGCGCGGATGCCCAAACGTGTCCTGCGAAGTTTGACGCTATTTTCACTACGCCTCAATCGCCGTGCGATGATTTCATCCGATGCAGTTCCTAAAAGCGTGTCCTCAGCTTTCGTCCAGTCTCGCAATATGCCTGCGGAATTGGAAATACCTAATGCCCGGCGCTTGGCTTGAACGGTGTCATAACTCCGTCCGATTTTTCGAGCTACTTGCACATCTGGAAATTTTCCGAGCAATGCCATTTCTTGGGGCGTCCAACGCCCTCGACCGGAGATAATCGAAATGCCCAACCTGCGCCGCCGTTTCGTGGCCATCGCTGGAATGTTCAATTCTCTACGCCTGGCGGCAATTGCTTCCGTGCTTCGCCCGACCCGGCGGCCCAAGACCGAATCCGGCATCCTGCCCAGTAGAGCGATTTCCCATTTTTCCCACGGATTGGAGCGAAGCAAAATTTTGCCTCTGCGAGCTTTGCGGGAATAATCCTGTCTACCGAGCAACCGTCGAATTTCATGCGGCGTCCTGGCAGCGATAAATTTCGCCGTCGCCTTGGCCAATGTCGTTTGAGGAGGATAACCCATACGAAAACGGAGAAACAATGGAGTCAAGTAACGGGAAAGGCATCATTCTTTCGTATTGCCGCCTTTTCGGAGCAGCTTATTAACAGATACTCCCAACGCCTTTGCCAGTTTGAAAATAATTTCACGCCCGGTCAATTTCCCGGAACGCTCCCAATAGGCTAATGTTCTTTGTGGAACGCCTGCTATTTTTGCTAATTCATGCTGAGTCAGGTTCCGTTCTTTGCGGAGATGGTGCAACCATGCTCCATAGGCATCACGGCGCATTTTAGGTTTTCGCCCCATGCGGACATCCTAAAAGCAACCCGAAAAAGATGTTGCTTTTTAGCAATACATTGCTAAACTATGTTTTGTAATATGCAGGCAGCAGTCCAATGTTATTCGCCGAAAATCAAAATCCTTATCGTCGAGGATGAACCATCAGTGGCCATGACAATGAGATTTTTGCTTGGACTTGCGGGCTGTGAGGCGGAAATTGCATCTACAAGAGCCAGGGCGATTCAATTGGCGCAGTCTGGCAGCTTCAGTTTGATAACTCTCGACATAAATTTGCAGGGGGCAAATGGCTATGATATTTGCCGAGAATTAAGGGAAAACTCGCGCTTACGGGATACGCCAATTGTTTTTGTGTCAGGAAATTGCAATTTGGAAGACCAGCAACGAGGCCTTGACGCAGGGGCAGCCGATTATATCACTAAACCGTTTGAAACTTTTGAATTTGCGCCACGATTGCTTTCCCACATCAAATCATTTCGCGCGTCAGATGTCTCTGACGAGATCGCGGACGCGGACACCGAGGGATTTTGCGATTCGACGCAACGCAATCAATGAAATGTGCTCCTCGCCCCGTTCAACCCTTCCGAGATAATTCGGATGCAAGTCCGCCTTTTCCGAAAGTCGCTCCTGCGACCAATGGAGTCGCTTTCGAAATTTGCGGATGGCTGCGCCGAGCACAACGCGATAATCAGATGCTGCCACAGCGTTGCAGCAAACCAGAATCCGCTAAACGTCTCTACACCGCTAAACGGATGATTAATTATTGTTTTGCTTGCACGCGTTCCAGAGTTTTTGCAACAATTACCGGCGCAACACAATTTGTCACTCATTTGTTGCTTGTTTTTGGGCAAGAAAAGATTAAAAACGGAAAAGGAATGAATCAGAAAGCCACCGCCATTAAATCGCAGGTGCGGGCGAATGTTGGACGAGTTTCAAAACCCGCGTGTCAAATCATGCGCCGAAACCCCCAATGCTTTGGCAATTTTTACGAGAGAATCCACAGAGGGCGATTCTTTTCCGCGTTCGATGCGGCTGATGAAAACCGTCGAAAGCCCGGCCTTTTCAGCCAACTTTTCTTGACTGAACTTGGCTCCCTTTCGTTTGGTGCGAATGGTTTCACCCAAAAGACGGCGGTGCTGAGGGTTGACCGGCATGGCCAATCAGGAGACAGAAAACGGGCAAAATCAGCCATGTCGTTAACGACTGATTTGTCTTGCGCTCGTTTTGGTGTAGGCGTAAAAGACATAAAATTTCGCTGGCAAACCAATTGAAAAACATTCTTCAAAAGGTAAAACATGAAAATAACAACTCGGCTAAGACGCGGCTGGCAGTTCCAGTCGCGGATAATTTTCGTTGCACTTTTAATCTCACTGGCGCAGGCCGTCCACGCTGTCATGCCGCCAGAACCGGGAGGTTCATTTCCGACGCCGTTGGATTCCTGGTCTTTTTCTGACCACACGAATTGGACGGACGATAATGGCAACCCGCCAATTTCATTTACCAATATTTCGTGGTGTCAACTTGGTGACGGTTCGTCGCTTATCGTTGAAACGAATATTCCGGCTTGGTTAAACTATGGAATTTATGGGACAAATGGCGCGACGAATGTAGTGCTCAATGGCCCCGGGAGCATTACTTTTTGGTTTGGTCCCGGCTGGACGACAACGAACGGCGGCCCCGGCGATTGGGCGCAACTGATTGACATTGGTCAGTGGACCTCGAATTCTTCCGTTGGCTATTTCGGCCTTTCAACCGACCCATCCGGCTCAAATATCCTCTTTCTGGCGCAGGATGGATCGGGAAATGAATACAGTCTATCTGCGCCGATTTCCTGGACGACCAATTATTTTCACTTCGCCGTGCTAACATACTCCAGCACGAATGTTTCTTTGTATCTGGACGGCCAACTGGCAACCAATGACCTCGGCGGTTTAAGTGTTTGGCCGGACACAAACGTGTTTTCAGGAGGGATTTATTTCGGGTCAGATCAGAGCGGAAATTATTTGGCTAACGGCCTTTTCAATACAGTGGCAACCTACAATTCCGTGTTGGATTCAAATACGGTTCAAGAAATTTACAATTCCGAACTGACTTATTACGAAATCAGCCCTTGGAACATCCCTTACATGGATGCTTTGGGTTCCGCCCCGTCCAGTCCTTCCTACACTCCTACATATGAAGCCGTTACCGGGACTGGCAATTTGTCGTGGGTTGCGAGCGCCTCTAGTTGCGTTGACGGCAGCAGCGCATACGACGTTTGGATTACCAATGTCAGCGCCACAATATCGGGCACTGGCAGCAACAATATGAGCCTGACCTTCACAATTGAAGGGGGCGAGCCTAATGTTCCGTATGATGTATTTGCCAATTCAGTATTGCACTTTGGAACAAACGGCATCCCCTGGGCATGGATGGGACAGGGTTATCAATGCAATACTTATACACTAACGAACCTGCCAAGCACCGACTGTTTCATCATCTTGGGAACGCCGCAAGATTCAAGTGGCAGCGGTCTCACTGATGCTTACGAATGGTTGGTTTTACAAACCAGTCCCTACGGGCCTCAATCTGACAGTTACGGAGTCCCTTATGCGTGGTATGCGCAACACGGACTTACCACATTGACCAACGGCCTTGCTACGGCGGACCCCGACCAAGATGGCATTTTGAACTATCAGGAATATCTCTACGGCACCAATCCGCAAGTCTCGGAAGGCTTTGCGATATGGGTCAGCACTCCAAACGGAACCAGCAGCATTCCCTAAAAATTAAGAGGACAAAATGAATATCAAAACATCCATAGGCATAACGCTGGCAATCTGCTTCGCCGGCTTGGTTCATGTTCAGGCGCAGACTAATTTGATACAGCAAATTTTGCAGATGAAAACGTTTCGGGAAGGCTTGGTTTTAACTGGCACGAATCAGCCAACTGATGCCGAAAACAAAGAACTGCTCGAAGTTTTAACGCATTTGAACGAATCATGGTGGAGGGCCGGGCTGGAACAATTTTTCAGCGATTATCCCAATTCGCCCTGGGCGGTATCTTTGCATTATGACTATGCCTGTTTTTGCCGTCGCACCGGACGAACCACGAAAGCGTTGGAAAACTATGAAGCTGCATGGAATCTCGCGAAAAATGACACCGACCCGGAGGGTCAGCGTTTGAGTGGAACGGTGCTGGCAAACTGGACGGATTTGCTCTCCAGTTTGGGCCGTCTCGAAAAGCTAAAAGAACTTATTGCCATAGGCGACAACTGGTATTTTGTCAATTCGCACGACCGGGATATGTTTCAAGGCGCAAAAGATTCCTATTATTTGATGCGAGATCATCCGGGGATTGCCTACCGTTGCGGCACGTTTGCGCTCAAATCTGTTGGAGAAGAATTGGAGCCGACAAATCGCGCCCTGGAAACTCTAGTCCAAATTCCCTCGCCGACGAACGGGTTCAGCATGGCGAACCTGATGGATATATCCAAAAAATATGGATTGAACTTAGTAGCCGTGCGCCGGACGGCAGGGCAGGACTTGATCGTCCCATCGGTTGTTCACTGGCGACAGAATCACTATGCGGCCATTCTTCAAAAACAGGATGATTTGTATTTGGTGAGCGATCCAACATTTGGAAATCAGAAATGGATGCCTGCCGATGTCATCAATGAAGAGGCCAGTGGTGAGTTTCTTGTCCCCGCGTCATCGCAGCCGGACGGTTGGATAAAATTAGCTCGCAATGAAACGGAGAAAATTCATGGCATGGGTTTGCCAAATAACATCAATGATAACAAAGACAAATGTTGTGTTCGACTCTTCAATGGCACAGTTTCATGCTCGCAATGTGGTGGAATGCCGATTTGGTGGGTCAGTGAACCCTATATCAATTTGTGGCTCCAAGACCAACCATTGGCCTATATGACCTCGCGCGGTCAGCCCTTTGGATACCAAGTCACATTCAAGCAACGTGGTGGATGGGCAAATTCATGGCAGTCAACTGCGACCATGACCGGCCTCACGCCCTGTGGCGGCGATGAATGCAGTTCTTCTTTTTACAATTCGGATGTCACAATCACGCTTCCCAACGGCGGGCAAGTCTATTTTCCAACCACGAATGGAACTGCTTTTAATTATTGCCCGCCAAGATATGATTCGGAGACGCGATTGATGATCCAACCGGTGCTGACGAATTATGTCAGCGAAACCGGAGCCGATGATGGCAGCTATGGGTTGCGTTTGGTTCACGCCGACGGCTCGCAAGACATTTACCAAATTAACCTCGCAACTGCCATTGCTGGCGATTATCCGAACTCAACTGGAAACCTCGTCCGTCATATTGATGCCAATGGCGACACGACATGGTTTCAATATGCTACGTTCAACCAAGCGACAACCGTTTTGGGATTTGTCATTGATCCTGATGGCAGGACCAATTATCTCACATACACTCCATCCGGGTTGCTTACGAACATCACGAATCCCTATGGGCTTACGGCCAAATTCAAATACGATTCTCATGGGAACCTCACAAATATTATTGATGCACAAGGCTTATCGTCCAGTATCACGTATGACACCAATAATTATCCAACCTCGTTAATCACGCCCTATGGCACCACGACGTTTTCCCTTGTGGACAACGGAATTTCATACAGTGGCGGCACATTGGGCAATGCGGGCGGTGATGATAACGGATTGATTGACCGTTCGGCGCTGGTGGTTGACCCAACGGGCGCGACGAACCTATATATGTATCGGTATGATGCGGAAATGGTCATGCCTTCCAGCAGCTTTACCAGCGACGTGCCTACAGGCACACCGTTGGGCACGCTGGATACCGGAGCGGGCGCGAACGCGGGCACAAACAGCGCCGTTTGGTTCCGCAACAGTTTTCATTGGGGGCCGATGCAATACGCGCATCTTTCCACCCAAAATATGACCAATTTCACGCAGAGCGATTACTTGCTGGCACGAATGCAACATTGGCTGCAAGACACCGATGAACTTTATATCACGGGATACGTTTCAGTTGAGCGCGATCCGTCACCGGACGGCGTCAATCCGGGGCCGATGACATTTTTTGATTATCGGGGCAAGACTTACAACGACCAAGCCGGAACATACGCATTGCCATCGGTTAGAGCATGGCAACTACCCGACGGCACAACGTATTACGATTATTTGCTTTTCGATTATTTCGGCAACATCACGAATTGGATTTCGACTTATACACTGCCCACTGGCGGCATTGGGACGCGCACAAATCAGTTCATTTATGCAAACAACACTTACTCTTATTCATTTGGACAATCCTACGGAACCGGCATCACATACCTTTATACGACCTACTACACAGTTCCGGATTTGCTGGCAGAGGTTATCGGCGCTGACGGCAATCCGATCTGGTCTTACGGCGGCTTTGACACAGTTTCGTGGACAAATATTTTCTACGTCGGCGCCGGAGAGGGTGCTGGCGGCACCCCGGTAGGCACAAACGGAACAATGATGACTTCGTCTCGAATATTACCCGACTATGCCACTAACGGCCTTCAACAAGTCGCCACAACTACTTATACTTCGCAGGGCATGTATGTGCCTTATGGTGATTTGCTTCAGGGAACTGTAATTAATGGAGACTTCTACACTAACTACTACTATGGGACTTTAACAGCCTATAGTTATTCCGGCGGCAACAGAGTCACCAGTTTTACATCTGTTGCCGGCTTAACGACGACGAACGTCTATAATACCAACGGATTTTTAGTTCAGACTATAGATGAACAAGTCGGGCGAACCAATTCTTTCGGCTATGAAAATAATGGGCTGATAGGTGCCGTCACGAACGAACTCGGTTTGAATTTGGCCGGAACATGGGACAATTTGCTTCGGCTGACAAGCATTCAATACCCTGACGGCACTTATGTTTCCAATGTTTATTCAAAACTGGACATAACCGCCCAGCGAGACAGGCTCGGCAATTGGAGTTATTATGGATACGACGGCGACCGTCATTTAATTGCCATCACCAATGCCAACAGTGCGGTCACTACATACGATTGGTGCGGATGTGGCGCGCTAACTGCGATAATAGATGCGTTAACAAATGTCACCACTTTTAATTATAATAATCAGGGAAATCTAACCAACATAACTTATCCAGACGGCAGCGAAATAAATTATGCCTACAGCTCGGTGGAATGGCCGACCAACGTTTTTGATGGCGCTGGCCGCTCGATACAACTGGCGTTCGATAATCAGGGGTTAATCACAACCGTCGATGGTGCTTACGGGCAGATATACAATACCACGTATGATATACGCGATAGGCAACTTGCGATTACAGACGCGAATGGCGTCACGGTGACGAATAGTTATGATTTGATTGACGAACTGCTCTCTCAAACAGGCCCTGGTGGAATGAACGACAGGTTTGCCTATGCCGCTAGAGGTTTGATAGCCGCAACCAATAGTGACAATCAACCTACGCAATATGGGCGCGATGTTGCCGGGCGCTTAACTGCCATCACTAACGCGAACAACGAGGTCGTGCGGGTCGCCTATAATCCTTCGGATGAAATCGTTAGCCTTATTGATGGTTTGAACCATACAAATTCCTGGCAATATAACCAATACGGTTGGCTGACAAATAAAGTGGATGGATTGGGGCGAAATGCCTTCCGTTACGCCTATAATCCGAACGGTTGGCTTACAAACCGGTGGACGCCGGAGAAAGGGAATACCTTTTACACATTTGATAACGTCGGCAATCTGAAATCCATAATCTACCCGCAACTCATAATCTCTTATGACTATGATGCCATTAACGAACTGACAAGCATGGTGGATGCGTCAGGCACAAACAGTTTTACTTACGCTTATGGATTGCTCGCAAGTGAGACTGGCCCGTGGCCGACTGACACCGTGAGCTACGGTTATTCACAAGGACTACAAACGGAACTAAATTTGAGCCAGCCCGGTAACTCATGGTCGCAAACATACGACTACGACGGAATGTGGCGCATGACTAATGTTTCCTCTCCGGCAGGAACCTTTGCATACAGTTACAATTTTAAACCGGCGTCTTCCCTCGTTTCCGGGATCACCCTGCCGAACGGTGCTGCCATCGCCAATAGCTACGATGTCCTCGCTCGGTTGACCCAAACTATTTTCTCGAATCATTGGGGCCATGTTCTGGATGGATATACTTATCAGTATGACCCGCTCGGTTTGCGGACAAACGTCCTGCGGAATTTTGGTTTGACCAGTTCCAGTGTCAGCGTCGGTTTTGACAACATCGGTCAGTTGACAAGTTGGACGGCCCAGGAAACGAACGGAGTGGCTCGTCTAAACGAACAGCTTGGCTTTGGTTTCGATGCAGCGCATAACCTGCATACGCGCACCAGTGGTAATCTGACCCAAACTTTCAATGCTGATGCGGAGAATGAATTGACGAGCGTAACCCGCAGCGGAACACTGACCGTGAGCGGCGCGACACCTGCCCCGGCCACAAATATTTTAGTCAACGGACAGGCCGCCCAAACCTATGGTGACTTTACTTTTGCCCGCACGAATATTTCGCTCATCAGCGGCAATAACACTTTTACCAATGTCGCGCAAAATGTTTATGGCGTCACGATAACAAATACGTTCACGATAAATCTGCCGTCGAGCGTAACGCTGAATTATGACAATAATGGCAATTTGACGAACGATGGGACACGCGCGTTTGGCTATGATTCGGAAAACCAATTGACGAATATCACGGTTACTGGGCAATGGCGATCCGATTTTATCTATGACGGCTTGAACCGTCGCAGAATCGTTCGGGATTATGCCTGGAACGGCAGTGGGTGGACAGAGACCAATGAGATACACTATGTTTATGATGGCGATTTGGTGATCCAGGAACGTGACACAAATAACAATGTGCTGGCAACTTTTACTCGCGGTTTGGATTTGAGTGGAGACTTGTGGGATGCGGGCGGAATCGGAGGGCTGCTTGCGCGAACCGACACAAATGGTTCAACTTTCTATCATAGCGATGGCGCAGGAAATGTTACGGCACTGATGGATTCAGAGGAGGACATTGTTGCACGTTATCTTTACAATCCGTTCGGCAAGCTTCTTGGTCAATGGGGTTCGCTGGCTAATGGCAATGATATGCAATTTTCTTCCATGCCACAGCATGATGGGCTTGCATTCTATCGCTTCCGGCCCTATGAGCCGAATTATCAACGGTGGCTGAGCCAAGACCCGATACGGGAAAATGGTGGCATCAACCTGTATCAATTTGCAGCCAATAATCCCTTGTATTGGATAGATCCTCTCGGACTTGACCCGTTAGGACATCACCTAGTCCCCAAATCAATTTGGGATAATCCGCAAACGTCTCAGCGTATTAAGGACATTTGGGACAGCGCTAAAAATAGGCTGGATTCCAAAAATTATGTTAAAAAGAACGGTCCTACCCATAACGGTAAATCTTATGGCCCTAAAAATGGCCCGAAGGTGAGATGTAAAGATTACAGCAAGGCGGTAAATGATGAGCTAGATAAATATCTTGAAGACAAGGGCGCAAAGAGTGTCAATGATTTAACCGACCAAGAAGCACAGGATTTTGCTGACCAGATTAGGAATACAACGGATGGGGACATCGGAGCGTACAACCAAGGGGTAGCCGACGAAATCGCCGCTTCTGATGCTGCTGCCGCAGACGGTGCAGCGGCAGCCGAAACTGCGGAAGCATTAACAACTGCCGTCGAAGTTGATGAAGCTGTTGAAGTAACTGCTGCTGTTGTCAAATGAAAATATATAAAGCCAGCGAAAAGGAAATTAACGAACGACTTGAACTTGATAAAAGAAAAAGTAGCCGTGGCTTTGGTGTTTGTTTTGACTCTCTGGAAGAAGCACCCAATGGCTTCTATAAAACCCAAGACGAAATCAGAAACGGATTACAAAAGGAATTTTGGCTAGCTTTTGATAATGGTGCGGAGCATCTAAGATATAAGCCGTGGGATTCAAAGTTCTTTTACTTTAACACTGATATGTTTGGTTCTGAACGAATGGTAGTTGAAATAAGTAAGGCGATTTTTAGCGACAAGCTAATTGGGCTGATACTCTCGTATTTGGAAAAATGTTCGTCTCGTTATTATGTAATTGCGTCAGTTTATGAAAACCTGGATAAAGGCAGTCAATATCTTGGCAGATTTGTCATTAACCTGAACGAAATTGCCGTTGAAGAATCTCTGGCCGCAATCTGGTCGCAACAGGTAAAATTCATGGAGATTGAAAATTTATTGGGCCAATAAATCGCCCCCGGATGCCCGCGATTAGGAAATGTTTAACAGTGAGGAACGCCTTTGCCGGAGTTGGAAAACTGGGCTGGTATACAAAAATTCGCTTGCAATTCTGCGAACCAATATAATACGTTCGTTGCGAGAATGAACGAAAGCTCTCCTTTTAGTGCGAGTTCTGGCGGACGCTTTGTAATTGTTTTTGGCGTGGGCATGGCGTTTTCCACGGCCGTCACCGTGAACGCCCTTGCCCAATACAATTATACCACTCTAACTGTGCCAGGGGCGGAGGATACTTATGCCGTTGGCGTGTCTGGCAACAACGTCGTAGGATATTACTACAACGGAAGTTTCTATCAGGGCTTCCTCTACAATGGTAGCGGCTATACCACTCTTGACGATCCGGAGGCGGTTGACAATTCCACTTTCGGCGGAACCTATGTATCTGGAATTTCAGGCAACAATATTGTGGGCTATTACTACAATGGAACTACTGACGTTGGCTTTCTTTACAATGGAAGCGGCTTTACAACATTGAATGTTCCTTTTTCGCAATCGTGTGATACCGCTGGCGTTTCTGGCAACGACATTGTGGGAAATTATATAAATGTAGCAACCTACTCTGTCGGAAGCTATCTCTATGATGGAAACAGCTACACCCCATTGAACGTGCCGGGGCAGGTCAGCGGCATCAATGGTAACAATGTCGTCGGGAATTTCGTCGCAAACGACGGATACAATCAAGGCTTTATTTACAATGGCAGCAGCTATACTACCTTGAATGTTCCGGGCGCAGGCAACACAATGGCTTTTGGCATTTCCGGCAATAATGTCGTGGGATATTATGATACTGGGAGCGGAACAACCGACCGGGGTTTTTTATTTGACGGCAGCGGCTACACCACTTTGAACGTGCCGGGCGCAGAAGACACGTATGCCTACGGAATTGATGGCAACAGCGTAGTAGGCCAATATTATAATGGAAATAGCGATGAGAGTTTTTTAGCCACTCCTGTTCCTGAACCTTCAATACTTGCTTTTGGCAGTTTTGCGGTTGGCCTACTAGCAATTTTCCGTTTGGCTGCCGCCAGCAACTTTGAAGTTTCCATACGCAAAAACTAATGTCTTTTGCCATTCTGTTTCCCCAATTGCTTTGACTTGAAGCCGACGATGACTGTGCCTGAATCAATCAAAGCAGCATTTGCCACAGTTCCTTACCCCGGTGATGACAACATTACCCGCTGCACACATGAAGATTGTTTGGAATGCGCCGATATAGCGACGCATTTTCGAGGCGCAAATTGGCGTGACTGCACGCTCGAACAGTTGTGGAAATACCATTCAGCAATCTGTATGTTTACGCCAGAAGCCCTGCATTATTTTCTTCCCGCATATATGCTTCAAAGTTTGGGACATTGGTACGATTTTGATGAAATTGCATTTTCCATTGCATGTCAGCTTTTGCCAGCAAAAGCGGATGCCAGCACAGACGAACAAGAATACCGTACAAAACGTTGGGCAATTTTTAACCGACAGCAACGCGAAGTGATTGCCGAATATTTGCGTGAATTTTCACTTTCCGACTCCCCGCTCATCGGCACAGAAGTTGAGCAAGCCATTTCAAGACTGATGAACCCATAAATAAACCGATAGGACGTTTAAGCCAAACGCTGGACCGTTGGAACAGAATTTCCCCAAGTTTTCGGGTTGGCAGACCTTCTGAGCGCCTCGTTCAAGCGATAAACACTGAACCTCATCACTTTTCCCTTGTTTCAGGGAATTTCAGACTGCTTTTAAGGAGGCATCGCAGGGCTTCGGCGACTGATTTTTGAGCCCGTTTTCAACGTCCCGGTTACATTCAAACGGTCCTTGGCCTTGTCGGTTTGCCTCTGCGCTCTACGGGCCGCGCGGCCCATGCGATTGCCTGCCCCATAGACGACCCCCAGGCAATCGCATTCCCATTTCGCGGCCTTTTGCTTTCTCGCGCTTGCGTTCCGTTTCGGTTGTGCTATTGGTTCTTTTGAGGCAGGACGAAAGCGCCTGTGTCTCCTATCTTGGCTAGGCCGGCGAAAGCCGGTGCGATAATGCCCCTAATCCCATAATGGGTCAGGCAACATTGCCTGTTTTTCCCCTCACTTGAGGCTTACTGGCGAGAGCTGACGCCCGGTTTGCTGTCAGTTTGATGACCCCCACTTCCCTTCGCATGGCTTTGCCACGCTTTGAGAAGGCGGCTTTTGAATCCCGAAAAGTTGTTATGAGATCATAACAACCCGTGAGCGAGAACCGATGTAAAAATGCGCTATGAAATCTAAAAGTAGAAAAAACTGTGAATGCCAGCGGCGGAGGCCAAAGCGAGGGTTGTGGAGATTCCGCCACAACCCAGAGCCGAAATCCTGATAAACAGTAGGAAACTTTGTTTCAATATGAAACACACAGACTGAGAGCGCATGAGAGAATGGGCGGCAAAACATGAAAACGGTATGAACTGTGTTTGCCAGCGGAATGGCATGGAACGGGGGCACACGGCAGGAACTCGCGGTAACTGTCCCGCTACTCAGTGCCTACAAGCCCATTACTCGTTAACGGTGAGGCGGCGCAAGCGGGTAAAATGCTTAGTTGGAAAATGAAACAGCGGAATTTCATCGGGCGGGTGGTGAGCCGACTGCGTAGTCAACTCGGATTAAGTCAGGTTGACTTTGCGGTCGAACTACAGCTTGTGGGCTGGCACGGAGCCAGCCGCGACACCGTTGCCAAGCTTGAAGCGGGCTTGCTGCGTGTTGACCTGGTCCAAATCTGTTACCTCGCCGCCGCGCTGGGCATCCAGCCGACTGATTTTCTTTCAAGAATTGATTGGCGCAGAGCCGTTGAAGAAGTGACGCACGAACTATAAACCAGCAGAGACGTATGGAAACGATCCCCCAAAATGAAAAGCCTGCAATGCAGGTTGCCGCGCCGTCCGCCGAACGGCTGGCGTATTCAATTCAAGAGGCAGCCGATATGCTCGGCGTCAATTACTTCAGCGTTTATCGGCTGATACAGCGAAACAAATTGAAGGTCTGCCGCGCCTTGCGCGGCAAACTGCTCGTGCCACGAAGTGAATTGTTAAAATTGTTGGCAACCGAATAAGACAAATATGAACCACTACCAAAGACCCACCGCGCTTGAGGAAGCGGCCAACGCCGAAGCGACGACCGCTTTTGCCGAGCACATGAACCAATTCAAAGGCGTTTGCGACGTGCTCCGCGACATTCAAAGCAACCTTTCAGCGATAGGAAATAACGCGCTCAAAACTGCTTTGCTTTCACCCGGTCATGTTATCCAAACAGATGACGGTACGGAGTGGCGGCATGACATTGATTTGTCGAAAATCACGTCTATTTGCCATCGGCGCACGGAGGCCGGAATGGAATTTGCCATTGTCGAATGTTTGCCGTTGAAGTCCGGGGAAATGAAAAGCGTTCTGAATGGCGGCCACAATCTCCGGGAAGTGCTCCAATCGTTCATGCACGATCAGCGACAGGTTTTGAATCTTTGGAAAGAAGATGTCAAAGCACAAGTGAGGGAATGTCTTGCCGAAAAATATCCCGGCCAGGACATGGACATCGTGGTCGAATCCTTTGAAATCAAATTGGCGCGCGCCATCTCCGAAACGCGAGCAGTGGTCCAAAACCAAAGTCGCGGCATTCGGATTTGAGCGCTCTTTTTTTGAGCCAAATAATTCTATCTGACTAATAGTCAGGTGCCTTTCGTTCTATACTGCTGTTCTATACTATTCGCCTTTTTTGCAGCCAAACATGGCCAAACAGAATCAAAGCTGGAAGTGAATAAAAGCATTGTGAACATTGAGCGAATCAACGGTTGCAAACCATAGCTAAAAATGGCTAAAAAGTGGGTTTTACAATTTCGAGTCAGGTGCCTTTAACCACTCAGCCACCCTTCCGCGCGCGGAGTCCGTAGTTTACGCCGGCTGACCTGTCGCGGGCAAGGAGCAATTCGCCTTCAACGGGTACCCCGAGGCGGCGGGCTCGAAGACGGCAACCGAAACAAGCGCATCTTTGTGCGCTTTCACGCCTGTCCAAAAGGTGCAACAATTTCCGTTGATATGGGATATGAAATCCGTCTCCAAATTGTCGCCGTCGTGAAATGTTTATGAAGAAATTCTTCCTTGCCGGCCTTTTGCTGGCAACCGGCTTTTGCAACGGATATGCCGAATTGGATTTAATTCCTTTGCCGACAAGGATTGAGCAACAGACCGGACACTTCATGCTGGACTCAAGGACGGTAATCATCGCGGACAGTTTATTTACGAATGAAGCGGCGTTAATCGCAGGAGAATTAGGCCTGACCAACGCAAACAGCGCGGACAAAAATCGGATTTTATTGACCACAGGCCAGGCGGAAGGGCTGGGCGCGGAGGGCTATCGGCTGGAAGTCAATCGCCAGGGCGTGAACATCCATGCGCTTTCCCCGGCGGGGGCGTTTTACGGCTGCCAGACGCTGCGGCAGTTGATTGAGCCCAGGACGAAAGAAATCCCCTGTGTTAAGATCGAGGACACGCCGCGTTATGAATGGCGCGGGTTGATGCTCGATGTCAGCCGTCATTTTTTCGACAAGCCGACGATTCTGCAGTTGCTGGATTGGATGGCGGATTACAAACTCAACCGGTTGCATTTGCATTTGACGGATGATCAGGCGTGGCGCCTGGAAATTAAAAAATATCCCGAATTAACATCGATCGGCGCGCGCGGAAATTATTCGGACGCGAACGCCCCGCCGCAATTTTTCACGGATGATGAAATGCGTGACATTATTGAATACGCAGCGCGGCGGCACATTGTAGTCGTGCCGGAGATAGACATGCCCGGTCACGCGGGCGCCGCCACCCGCACTTTTCCACAGCTCGACGGCGGCGCTCGTACGTTTAATCCCGCACACGAGGAGACGTATGATTTTCTCCAGGATGTATTGACGGAAACGATGGAAATTTTTCCGTCGCCGTGGATTCACCTGGGCGGTGACGAAGTGAATCGAAGCGCCTGGAACCAAAATACGGATGTGCAGAAGAAATTGCGGGCCGGCGGGATGAAGAACACGCAACAGTTGGAGGACTATTTTGTGAACCGCATGGCGGAATTCATCGAGGCTCATGGCCGCACCCCCATGGGCTGGGATGAGATTATCGCGGCCAGGCCGGATGCGAACGCGGTCATTTTTTGGTGGCGGCATGACAAACCGGAAATGCTCGTCCGGGCGCTGGCCGGCGGGCATCGGGTCGTGCTGACGCCGCGTTCACCGTGCTATTTTGATTATCCGCAGGACAAATCCTATCCGGAAATCGGCTGGAAACTATTCAACACGCCCGAGGCGGTTTACCGGGGGCCGGTCATTCCGGCCAATATTCCAGCCACAGAACTCAAACAGATTCTCGGCGTAGAGGCGTGTATTTGGACCGAGCACATCGCAAGCGTGCCGTATCTTGAATTTATGACCATACCCCGCATGGCGGCCCTGGCGGAGATGGCGTGGACGCCGGACCGGCAGCGGAACTTTGCACGGTTTGACCAGCGGCTGCAGCCGTTTCTTGACCAATACCGCCAGCTTGGCATCCATTACTATGATGAAACCGACCCCGCCGGTTCGCTGCATGCGTCCCGGCAATTGCCCGATGCGGCGCAGAACCTGTCATTCTTTAACCATTAATGAGGAAAGTGCACAAACGTGCGCTAGACTGGCCATGCGGTGGCGCGATAGATTATCGGCATGTTCGCGGTTTTTAAAATGAAATTCAGTTAGAATCATACGCCCATGAAAAAAACCCTCGCCTGTCTGTTCAGCATTGCGGCTCTTTTATCCGCCCACGATAGCTTCGCACAAACCCTTTATTGGGACGGAGGCGCCGTGAACATCACGACCAACGGCGACGGCATCAGCCAGGGCGCCGCGGGCAGTTGGGACAACACCACCGAGAACTGGGACCAGGGAAGCGGTCTGCCGCACGTTGCGTGGGTCAGCGGGGGCAACGCTGTGTTTGGCTTGTCGGGCATCGCTTCGGGCGCCGGCATAGTCACTTTCAACGCCGCGATTACGGCCAACGCAATTACGATCGTCACGACAAACTATAATTTTACGGACGGCGGAAACACCGCCAACACTCTCACGGTCAACAGTGTCACCAACAGCGCCCCCGTTGCTTTTACCAACAACATCGTCAATTCCACCGGCTTCACGATGGCCGGCAGCAGCACCTTGACGCTGGTGGCGGCCAGCGCGGGCCTGACCGGCCCGTTGACGATTGATGCGGGCACACTGGCGTTGGGCAACAATACCTTGTCCGGTCCGACCGGCTTTGGGAACGTCACGGTGGCCGGCAACGCCACCTTCGAGCTTAACCCGGGCGCTTCGGAAGACTACGGGCAAACGATTTCCGGCGGGGGCGCCCTATCGATTCATGCCAACAGCTACAGCAGCACCGTCACTTTAGATTCGGAAGCGAACACGTTTACCGGCGATGTCACCATCAACCAGGCGACCCTGTCTGTTTATTCGATCAACGATTCCGGTCCCAGTGATCTGGGCATGGGCACGAACCTGATCATCGGCGCAGGCGGCAGCGCGAGCGAGTTTACTTATACCGGCGGTGGCGACGCCACCACCCGGACAATCACCCTGGGCGGAACTTCTCAAAATACGATTATCAATGCCAATAATCTTTATGGGACTCTTACTTTGCTTGGCCCACTGGCGTTTGGCAGCTCCGGCCAGCACACGCTCGGTCTGTCCGGCTCTTCCACCTACCTCAATATCTTCGGCGGAACGATTCCCGATAACACCAACGCGAATACTATAGTCGCCAAGTCCGGCAACAGCACATGGATGCTCACCGGCACGAACTCCTATTCCGGCGGCACGACTTTAAGCGCCGGCACATTGCTCATTACCAATGATTATGATTTGGGCAATGCCACAGGCGCGATTACTTTCACCGGCAGCGCCACGCTCAAATCGGCCAGCAACAACGTCACGTTGGGCGCCGGCCGCAAGATCAGCCTGAATACTGCCAATGCAAATTTCGGGGTTAACGACGTGAATAACTTCACCATTGCCTCGTTTATTACCGGTACCGGAGCCGTCACCAGAACGTCCTCGAGCTACACGCTGGGAACGGTGCGATTCAGCAATGACACCAATAATTTCACAGGCGGGTTCACCGCGGGTTTTGGCGTGACGGAATTCACTTCGTTGACCGCCCCCGGCACACCCTGTTCGCTGGGCGCCGGCAGCGGGGGAATTACGAATGGCAATTCCACTTCGGACGAGATATTTCGTTACGTGGGAGTAAGCAACAGTGCGACAACCCGGCCTTTGGTTTGGACCGGCTCGACAGGCCCGCTGGCCCTGGACAACACCAACACGGGAACCATTGCCTACATGAGCACAGCAGCGTTGGCAACCGGTTCCGGCAGCAAAACCCTGACCCTGCAGGGCAGCAACGCCGGCACCAATACGCTGGCGCAGGTCATCAACAACGACGGCGGAAACACCTCCCTGGTCAAAACCGGCGCCGGCGAATGGATTTTGACCGCGGTCAATACCTACTCCGGCAGCACCACGGTCAGCGGGGGGACATTGCTGGTCAACGGTTCATTGCCGGCCGGCTCCAGCGTAACGGACTCAGGCGGGATATTAGGCGGCTACGGCACGATTAACGGACCCGTGACGGTGGTGGCGGGCGGAATGCTTGCCGCAGGCGATCCGAACTCACCATCCGTCGGCATGTTGACAATCGCCAACGCCGTGACGAATTCGGGAACCATCTTTATGAAACTCAATGCCTCCGCCAGCACCAATGACGTCATTACGGGCATGAGCACACTGGTGTATGGCGGCACGTTATCGCTCACAAACCTGGCCGGAAGCCTGGCCTTGAACCAGTCATTCAAGCTATTTTCGGCGGCGGGTTATCAGGGCGCGTTCAGTTCCATTGTTCCCGCAACTCCCGGGTCCGGCCTGGCCTGGAATACAAACAATCTCGCCGTGAACGGCACATTGAGCATCGGCGCGGGGGCGGTGGTGTCGGCCCCCGTCATCACGCAATTCAGCATCTCCGGCACGACCATTACGATGATGGGAAACAGCGGTGTGGCGAATGGGCAATTCGTTTTATTGTCGAGCACCAATCTCACCCTGCCGTTGAGCCAATGGACGCCGGTACTGACCAACGAGTTTGATGGAAGCGGGAATTTCAATTTTACCACGAACCTGAATGCCAATGCGGCCCAACAATTCTTTATCCTGTCCGAGTAGTTTGAAAATGAACGTCGACACAAGAACAAAAAAACGAAGCGTTCGAAGCGGTTTTACTTTGATTGAGCTGTTGGTGGTGATTGCCATCATTGCGATTCTGGCGGCCATCCTGTTGCCGGTGCTGGCGAAAGCCAGCCAAAGAGCCAAGGCCACGCAATGCATGAACAACCAAAAACAAATATCCATGGCCGCCATCATGTATGCCAACGACAACAGCGATTATATCGTGCCTTACGACAGCATAGGACCCACAGTCCAGGGGGCTATTTTTCACCCCACGGGACTTAATTCCGCCGATGACGACACCGAATGGCGCGACATGTTGTATGTTAGTTATATTCATAATGCCAATTGTTTCTATTGCACCGGTATTCCGGCCAACACGGAGAAGTGGAATATCGGCATCAATTACGGCCTGGCCGGCCAGACGTTAAAATACAGCATGATCAAGCGTCCGTTGACGGGCACATTTTTGTTTGCCTGCATCGCTGGAATTTCAACTCCCCCCTCGATAGATCCCGATAACTGGACCGATGGCGGCGGCAGTTGGGAACACTTCAACACGCCTGAAAACCCGGACCTTTTTTTGCAGCCTGCCACGCCATGGGCGCCGTTTAACCGCCACGGCAAGCGTTGCAACTGCGGGTGGATGGATGGCCATTGCGAAGCCAAGGCAGTCAGCCAGTTGGGGTTGGTCAATCCTAAGACCGGCGCCACGCTCTCCGCGACTGATCCGAATGCCCAGTGGTCGAGCGGCATTTAGGAAAATTACGGCGATGCAATGCGATAAAATCTCGAAATATTTGCCGCTGCATTGTCGGTGAAATATACAAGGTTCACACCAAATGTCCCACGGCTCAATACCAGCCAGTTCGTCAGCGGCAAAAGCAAATTCGTGCTGGCCAGGACGCGATAGCTCTGCGCGTTCGCGCCGCTGAAGCTAAACGTGAATGAATCGTCACCGCACGACGTGGAAGAATTCAACGCCGGCGCAGTCAGGGCTGAGGGTATTTTGTATATGTGCACCCCCCAGGCGGCAAATGAATCGCTGAAACTCCCGTTGGTCATGCTGACGGAGCGGGACTCGAACGGCAGCGTGACCGATGTCATCGGGCTGGGAATGTTTGAAATGGTCGCGGTAACGGCGTTACTCGTGGAATTGACCGCAATCACATACACATAACCGTTCCATGTCTTTGAAAGCACGTTAATCGATGGGTATTGGAAGCTGGAAGTTTGTTCAGGAGGCGTAAATGACACGGTGTTGGTGGGGCCGGAGGTAACGTTGAATGTGACGTTGGAATTTAGAACGCCGTAGAGGATGGCTTGCCCTATATTTGCCGGCCCGGTGATCTGCGAAGCAGCCAGATTGAGTTCGTTCAAGTTGTTTGTCAGGTTTGAGGGGTCATCATTCAAGGCATGATAACAGGACCAGACGCCAATTCCCTGCGCTCCTGACGCCACGGCCGACCAAAAATCGTGATAGGTTTGAGACGGAGACGGTTCGCTGGGCGAATTGTTGGTGAACTGCGCAATGGACAGGATGGCCATCAACGTCTTTTGACCGCCCGGATAATTGCTTCCGATGGTTTTGCCGGCGAGAGCAACCCCCTGGGCGGCCTGCTGCAGTTTGTAGCGCACCCAGGCGTGCGGCATTCCCAACTCCTCGCAATAACAAGAAACGCCGATGACGTCCACGTAAGGAATAACCGCGGCAAAATTGGTTTCCGCGAAGGAATTCTCGACATATTCGTAGGTTGGACGCTGCCGGGGATCATATAGCCGCGTCCACGCCGTGTAATCTGCCAGGATGTTCGTTTCACTCGAATACCAGGGGAGCATTTCTTCGGGCAAACTCCACCAGGCAAGATTGGTGTTTGAGGCAATGGATTGAACCCAGGATTGGACCTGAGTCTGCGGCCATGCAGTGTAAGGGTCGCTGGCGCCGCTGCAGGGAATGATCGCCGGGCCGTCCACGTTGTTGGACAATAAACCCTCTAAAAAGCCGTTTACATCACTGTTGGTCACCAGACCGTACTCCTGCATAATGTTCCACCCATACTGCTCCAGTGTTGGATAGGTTGAGTCGTCAATTTCGTACATGAACAAGGGGAAGGCAGTCCCTTGCGGATAACAAATGGCCACTTGATTAACAGTCTGTGTCAAGGCGCTGGATTCGCTGGCCATATAGAGCGCGTCTCCGTCATAGGATACAGTGATGACATGATTGCCGATGGACAGGGCGGAGGTGCTAAAGGCCGCCGACCCATTCGTCAATCCGGCGCCAGCCAGTAAATTTGTCGCGTCCATGAAAAAGACGGATTCACCATTGGTTGGCGCGGGGCTGACCGTAGCGGTAAACGTGACCGGCGCCGTGCCGTAGGCCGAGGGATTCATTGACGAGCAGATCGATGTGATCGTGGGAATGCTTGCGGTGGAAGGACTCACAACCAGATAAAGCCCGTCATTTGTGATTTGCAGGGATACCGGCTGGTTGTCGGCGCCATTCAACAATACCGGAGAAGAAGACACAGAACCGTTCACCGAACCGCCGGCGCCCGGAGAGATCAATTCGTAGGTTCCCGGCGGCAGGGTTGCGTTGCCGGAAACTGCCACACTGACGGCATTGTTATTCATAGTCAACGCGCCGCCGGTAATCGTGAGCGTTGGCGTTCCCGGCGTGAAAGCCAACTCCAACGAACCGGCACCCATGCTGACATTGCCGTTAATGGTTCCGGTCGCGCCCGTGCCGCCAAGTGTCTGGTTCGCACCAAGGGAAAAGGCATTGTTCAGACCAGAAACGTCAAACACGGCGCCGCCCGAGATATTGACCGCCGATGAATTGGATATGGAACCGTTCGCGCTCAGGGCAAGTTTACCGGCACTCACCGTTGTGCTGCCAGTGTAAGTATCCGCATTGGTAAAAGTCAGAGTCGCATCCGGACTGTTGTCCACGAGGGCGCCGGAACCGCTGATGACTCCGCCCAGCGTCGCGGTTTTTCCAGCGGCAACTGAAATCGTATCGGTACCACCCACCGTCATCGCATTGGCGAATACCGGCGAATCGCTCCGGTCGATTGCCAGTGTGCCGCCTGAGGCAAAAATGATGCTATTGGTGGCGGCAGGACCTGCATCGCCTGTCGTCCCGCCGCCGCCCAATTGGAGGACCCCGTCGTTGATCGTTGTCGTACCCCGATAGGTATTATTTGCGGCAAAGACCCAGGTACCTGATCCGGCAACCTGCACGCTGACTGTGAAAGGGGAAGATTGGGCAATCGAGCCGTTGAAGGTGTTGGTTCCAGTGGAACTTCCTTCCAAAACGACGGTGAATGGATCAAGGTCTCCCACAGTGGTCCAGCCGCCATTGAACGTGAGGTTCGAATTGTTTGGACTGTTATTGCAAAAAACCGGGCTGCCCGTGGTTCTGGCTTCCCATTGAAAAGGGCGGGCGGTGACGCAACTGTTCGTGCCGGCATAAATCAGCGACCCTTCGTAAGATGTGGCAGTGCTGCCCACGGTGACCGTACCGCTGCCCGCGCCCAGGGAACTGTTCTGGCCGGCATTGGACAGACTGTAAATCACCGCTGTGGCCGAACTGATGCTGACATTGCCGGTGAAACTGTTGTTTGGATTGGACAGAAATAGCATGCCCACCCCGCCGGAACCGGCTACTGTCGACAGTCCCCCGGAGCCGGACAAAACGCCCGTGAAATTCAGCACGTCGCCAGCCGAGCTTTGATAGATGACCGTCGAATTGTTCAACGTGGTGGCAAGGCCCCAGGTATTTGAGCCGGCCGCGCTTTCAATAAAATCATTGGTCGTGCTCACGGCATTGCCCTCGACATTCCAGCCAGCAGTGGTGAAAGTAACCGTATTGAGATTGGCCAGACCCGATATGTCGTTGGTGTTGATTTGGCGCACGGCGCCGGAAAAGGCCAGCCCATCGCCATTGACCGGTTCGCCGCCGCTCCAATTTGCCGGCGTGGTCCAGTTATTATCAGCGCCGCCTCCGTCCCAAACGTTCGTCGTTTGCGCGGACAGCGAAATCAACGGGCACAGCCACAAAAGGGCGGCAAGCATTTTTGAAGGATTCATGCGGATCCACTCTGCAATAAACCGCCGTGCCTGAGGCACGGCCGGATTTACCAAAAACATTCTATAGTTATAATATATCCCGTGGACGGGTCGTCCAGCGCACAAACATGCGCTGGACAGTGTCTTCAGACCGTTGCTATTGTTTGTCAAGCAAGTCTGGTATTCCTATGCGCCTGACAATGATTTGTCTTGTGGTTTTGGCATTTGTGACGGATGCCGCGCGCGCCGATAATTTCACGAATCAAAACGCGGCGTCATCGGTCACCATCGCCCTGGACACAAAAAACCCGGGCGCCGTCATCCCGCCGGATTTCAGCGGTTTGAGTTTTGAAATGTCGCAACTCCTGCCGGACGAAAACGGCAACCATTATTTCAGCCCGAAAAACAAGCCGCTGGTCAGGCTGTTCAAAACGCTGGGAATCAAAAGCCTTCGCGCAGGCGGCAACACCGCGGACAAACCCACCGTGAAAATTCCGGACGAAGCGGACATTGACAGCTTGTTTGCCTTCGCCAGGGCGGCGGGCGTGAAGGTCATATACACCGTGCGGTTGAGACAGGGCGATCCACAGGCGGACGCAGCCATTGCGAAATATATCCTGGACCATTACAAGTCCCGACTGACCTGCATTGCCATCGGGAACGAGCCGAATTTTTATTTCAAGGACTATTCGGCGTACCGTAATGGGTGGAAACAATTCATGGAAACGATCTCGACGGCTTCGCCGGATGTTCGGTTCTGCGGACCCGGCGCGGGACCGACCGCCTGGTTGCGCGGTTTTACAACGAACTTTGGGGATTCCGGCCGGTTGGTGTTTATTGCCGCCCATGTTTATTTTGCCGGCGATGGACACAACGTGCCCGACCCGGCCAAAGCGCGCGATAAAATCCTGTCCGCGGAATTTTTGAAATTATATGAGAACTATTGGAGGGCGTTTGTTCCAACGGTGCTGTCACATGGCCTGCCTTATCGCCTGGAGGAAGCGAACAATTTCTACAACGGCGGCGCCAGGGATGTCAGCGACACGTATGCCGCGGCCTTGTGGGGCCTGGATTTCATGCACTGGTGGGCTGCGCATGATGCGGCGGGAATCAATTTTCATACCGGCGACAACGTGGCGGCGGGCCAGCAAATCACACCATGCAGATACGCCGCTTATCTGTCGGTCTCGAATGGTTATGCAGCCCAACCGCTGGGTTATGGGATCAAAGCGTTCAGCCTCGGGGGCCGCGGACGTATCGTGCCTGCGACCATCACCGGAAATGACGGCCTCAACCTGACGGCATACGGGGCGCAGGACGGCAAAGATCTGAGCCTCACCATCATCAATAAGGAACATGGTGACGGCGCCCGTGACATAGACGCGATTATCGCGCCGGCCACGAAATTTGCAGCCGGCCGGATGATGCTCCTGACCGCGCCCAATGGCGATGTTTCCGTCAAAACGGGCGAGACGCTGGGTGGCGCGCCCATCGGGTTTGACGGCAGTTGGAACGGCGAATGGATGCCGCTGGCTGCGCCCAAAGACGGCAGGTTCATCATAAATATTCCCGCCGCGGCCGCCGCCATTGTCAAGTTGAGGTGAAATGGTTCATGGAGCCAACACCGGCCTTCCACCTGCTGGTCGCGTTTGAAAAACTTTAACACTAATAGATTGGTTATCCCGAAAAACCCGGGTTGTCGTCGAATCTCGCTTGAGTTCCACGCAGCTTGTGACCAATATTGAATTATGCTTGGTGGCTCCCGCCCATTGCTGGCCACTGCGAGTTTGGTCCTGGCCTGTGCTTCCTCTCTGGCAAATGCAGACGGCCTGCCGGTTGATTCATCCGGACCATTTCTGGTCCGCTCATGGCAGACCGAAAATGGCCTGCCTGACAACATGGTTTTGGCCATCGCGCAAACCCGCGACGGTTATCTCTGGCTGGGCACCGGCCAGGGATTGGTCCGATTTGACGGTGTGAGTTGCCGGCTATTCGGCTTGCAGGACGGTTTGCATGGCCTGGAAATCTCGGCGCTCCTGGAAGACAGCCGTGGTGTGCTTTGGATTGGCACGGTCGGCGGCGGTCTGAGCAGTTATTCTCACGGAACGATTAAAACGTTCACGACGGCAGACGGATTGAACGGGGAAGCGGTGAACGCTTTGCTGGAGGACACCAGCGGCGGCATCTGGATTGGCACCACCGCAGGCTTGTATCGATGGAAAGACGGACGGTTCAGTCCGATGGCTCAGGAGCTGGGCTCTATCTATGTTCATGCGCTGGCCAAAGACCAGCAAGGCGCGGTCTGGGTATCCACGTTGCACAACGGGTTGCTATGCTTTAAAAATGGGAAATTTACGACCGTGACCGGGCCGCCGGGGGCAAGGACCATCGGCGCGTATTGCCTGCTGGTCGATAATAAGGGCCGGTTGTGGGCGGGTTCGCAAAATGGGGTGGTTCTTTGCCGTGAAAATGGAAAGTGGACCAAATACAACAGTGAAGACGGGTTGCCCGGCGTCTATATCAATGCCCTGGCAGAGACGGCCGACGGGACGATCTGGTGCGGGACACTGGACGAGGGATTGTATTATCTCAAGGATGGAAAGTTCGGCGCGTTGAAGATGCAGGACGGGTTGTCCGATGACGCGATTTGCTGGCTCTATGTGGACAGGCAGGAGAACTTGTGGGTGGGCACCCGGTCCGGCGGCCTGGATCGCCTGAGCCAGAGGAAACTCTTTGTCTGCCATATTGTGGAGAATTCATCCGAGCGGCTGCCCATCTCCCTGGCGCAAACTACCAACGGAGATATATGGGTGGGCGCCGCCGGCCGGGGAATTTACTATTGGAGCCACGGACAACTGGAACAGTTGTTGCGCACCAACCCCGCAGCGGGTCATTTATTTGTGGGTGCATTGCTCGCTGCCAGGGACGGCAGCTTGTGGTGGGGCGCCGGCCCGGCCTTATTTCAATGGAAAGACGGCGCATGGCTTTCGGTTTATGACCAGGAACCATGGCTGCGCGGCGATCGTGTGCTGTCTTTGTGTGAAGACCGCGACGGCGGCATGTGGGTTGGAACGTACAATGGGCAACTGCAACTGTTGAAAGATGGCCGGTTTCTGCCCGTCCACGGTATGCCCGGAAGAAAGCCCGTGGTCGCTCTGGCCCAGGATCCGGATGGGAGTTTGTGGATCGGTTCGATGGGCGGCGGCCTGCTCCGGTTGCAAAATGGCCGGCTTTCAATTTTTACCGTCACCAATGGATTGCGAAGCGATTTGATCCGAGTCTTGCATCTCGACCATTCCGGAACGTTGTGGATTGGGACAGATGGAGGCGGGTTGGCGCGGTGGGCGGGCGGGCGGATTACCAGTTTCACATCGCGCCAGGGTTTGATGGACGACACGGTTTTGCAAATCCTGGAGGACGATGCAGGCAACCTGTGGCTGGGCTCCAACCGGGGAATTTGCCGTGTCAGCAAGCGGTCGCTGGACGATCTGGCGGCGGGCAAATCCACGTTCGTGCATCCGCTGGTTTTTGGGAATTCAGACGGGATGGTTTCCGAACAATGCGAATGGTATTTTGGGTCCGGTTTGAGGACGTCGACCGGTCAATTGCTCTTTTGCACCGCGAAAGGCATCGTCGTCATCGACCCCTGGCAACAGACGAATACGGCCGTCCCCCCCTCTGTTCTAATCGAGGACGTCCTGGTAGACGGTCAATCCAGAAAGGATTTGTTTTCCACCTGGAATGAGGCGGCTGACGCAAAAAGTCCCGTCATCCCCGCGGGCCGGCACACTTTTGAATTTCACTATACCGGCTTGAATTTTCGGGCCCCGGAAAAAATCCAGTTCCGGTATCGTCTCGCGGGACTGGATTCGGGTTGGGTCGAGGCAGGCGCCATGCGCGTGGCGCGTTACCCTTATCTGCCGCCGGGCCGATACGACTTTGAGGTGACCGCGTGTAACAGCGATGGACGCTGGAATAAAAACGCCGTTACGACGGCATTTGTCGTGTTGCCGCATTTTTGGGAGACGCCATGGTTTCTGGCGCTTTTGTTTCTCACATTTCTGGGGGCGGCGGGCGGAGGCATCCGCTATATCGAACGCCGGCGTTTTTATGCGCGGCTGAAACGTCTGGAACTGGAACGCGTCACGGAATGCGAACGCGCGCGCATTGCCCGCGACCTGCACGACGAACTGGGCGCCAGCCTTGCGCGCATCTCCATGCTGAGCGACCTGAGCCAGTCGCGCGACAATTCCCTGGAACAATTGAAAACGCGGGTGGAAAAAATTTCAAACTTCTCCATCCGGACCGCGCGCTCGCTGGATGAAATCGTCTGGGCGGTAAATCCGCGCAACGACTCGCTCCGCAGCCTGCTGGAGTATCTCACTCAATTTGCGCGCGAGTTGTTCGAGGACACTAATGTTCGTTGCCGATTTTACCTGCCCGAAAATCTGCCCCGTTCGCTTCTGCTGCCGGAAATGCGTCACAATATTTTTCTGACGGTGAAGGAAGCGCTGACGAACGCCCTCAAGCACGCCGGCGCGACGGAGATTTCCCTCCGGGCGCAAGTTGTCGGGACGCGAATTGAAATTATCGTGCAGGATAACGGGGCGGGCCTGGACCCGTCCCTGCTCGGAGCCGCCACGGCCCGCAGCGGGCTTGGCAACATGCGCCAGCGAATCGAAAGCCTGGGCGGACAGTTCTCGGTCCAGGCCACAGCAGGCCATGGCACGGCGCTCATCATCTCGCTCCAATATCCTGTGGAGTCATCTGAGCCGCCGAAAAATTAAATTGAGATATAATGCGTTCGGCGCACAATCATGCGCTTGCAGCAAGCCGTTTCGCCTGCGAGATTTATTATGAAAAGTCCGCCGGGAAAATTGATGAACAAAGCTATCAAAGTTGCGATTGTCGAGGATGACGAATACATCCGCAACAGCCTGTCCGAACTGGTCAACGGCGACGCGAATCTCGATTTGGCGGGGGCTTACGAAGACGGGACAGCGGCGCTGGCGGGCATTCGGAAGTCGAAGCCGGACGTGGTCATGATGGACATTCAACTCCCGGATGTAAACGGCGTGGAATGTGTCCGCGAATTGAAGGCGGCGCTGCCGGATGTGAATTTTCTGATGCTCACGGCTTATGAAGACAGCGACAAACTCTTTGAGTCCCTAAAGGCGGGCGCGAGCGGTTACCTGCTCAAGCGCACATCCTCCACGCGGCTGTTACAGGCGATTCGCGAATTGAACGATGGCGGCTCACCGATGACCCCGCAGATCGCCAGGCGCGTGGTAGGATATTTTTCCGGTTCGCGTGAGAATTCCAATTCCGAACTTGTCCAACTCACCGCGGGCCAAAAAAAATTTCTCGACGAACTTGCGCAGGGTTACAGCTACAAGGAAATAGCTGACCACCTGGGGATCAGCATGGACGGCGTTCGCAGTTACATCCGCAAGATCTACGAGAAATTGCACGTTCATTCCAGGACGGAAGCGGTCGTAAAATACTTGCACCACTAGGTCGTGTCTCAGAAATAGCTATACAATCGCGGCAATGCTTTAGCGTAACGTGTAAAGTATCGCCAATCATACGCGCTGCCCGGTACGAACGAAAATCCAATTCCAATGGCCACGCTAACGGCCACGGCAATGGCGATTCCAACGGCCGTGCCAATGTTCATTCATTTTGTAAACGATGTGCAATGATCTGTAAATGATCTGTAAACACTTAAGACGTTGATTTGCAACCATGTAAACGATGTAAACCTTTTTCAGCCGCTATCTGCGACTTCACATCATCGTTCAACCTCACGCGGGAACATTTCACCGATTTGATTTCTCACACTGTTCGGTGAATAGTGTTGTGTCCAAGTTAGACGCACCAACGAAAGCTGCATAGACCGGTCTTGCGAGTGGCCGGTTTACGCAAAGATGGAGAGGCCCGCTTGAGTACCGGGCCTCTCTTTTTTTGGCTGATCCAGGATTGGTGAATTCGGTTCGGGATACAGCTTTTCTTCCCTCGCGGTCTTCGCACACGAGTTCACTTGTTATGGCGCCTGCGCTGCGTTTAGCGGGCGACAGCCTTGGATGTTGGTTGAACAGCCGCTGCTTTGAGAATTTCAGACACGATTTGGTCGGACAAATCTCCGCTTGTGGGAAAAATCATTTGCAGGTGACCCTGGGCATTGATGATTAAAGTGCGGAAATTATGATTGATGGAGCCGCCGTTCGCCTCGTATTCGACGCCCGCAGCGCGGGCCAGTTCGGCGATCTTATCCGGCGGCCCCGTAAAAAAGCTCCAGTGGGCTGGATCGTAATGATAACTGTTGCCGTAATTTCGCAGTATTTCGGGCGTGTCAAATTCCGGGTCAAACGAGACCGATATAAAATACCAATTCGTTGGGGCATTCCTCATTGCGCCGAGCTTTTGTGATGCTTCCTGGAAATTTTTCGAGAGTCGCGGGCAAAAATCCGGCAGTGGGCAGCGAGTGTAGAAAAAAGTGATGGCCAGGGCCTGCCCGCGCAAATCGTTAAAGCTCACTGCCTGCCCCAACTCATTAGTGAATTTGTAGTCGAGCAAAGGGCTTCGAGGCCTGGCGGCGGGAGGCGGATTTGCGGGCTTCGGCTCAACGGGCTCCGGGTCTTTGTCCAATGGAACCGTCCCGATTTTTGAAAAATGGTCCGCCCAACTGTTATCCGGGTTCACATGCAGTTGAAATGCGACTTTGTCGCCGCGTTTCAACCCGGCCACGGCATCGGGATTCTTTAGCGGGAAAGGCATGTCCATGGCGTCCATGTAATTGGATATGACCTCGTTCCGGATCATAACTTCGTCCTCCCCTGGATTGATTTTGAGAATGACCCCGCGTGCCGCATAAGTGCGCGGGACGGCTGCAGTTCCGGTCTGAGCCCAAAGGTTTGTCGCCGCAGCAAGTAACAGGACGGCGGCGAAAAAAAGAGCGGGTGTTGAAGCGTTGACCCGTCTTCGCATCGCTTCGCCGCGGCACGAGCGTTGAAGCGTTGAAGCATTCCGCACTAACGCCGCCCACGAAAACTCATTTATGGCACTCATGTTCACTCATGGTACTTCGCTCACGGGTTTGGCAGCAGGCCCACGCGATAGAAGTTGAAACTGTTGGTGGCATTGGCATCCAGGAAAATGCTGGGATTGCTTGCTGCTGTGTTCGTGTTCAGCGTTGTCCAGGTCATCAGGTTCGTTGACCGCTGGACCACATAATTCAAACCGATGTTGGCCGGGTAACTGAATTGGAACCCCGTGCCCGATTTTAAAAAGTCGGACAACACCATCGTCACCGGCGTCACCACGCTGATGGCAATGGTATTGGTTGCGGATAAATCGTTATTATCCAGCGCAATGGCCGTGAGCGTATAATTTCCGGCGGCCAGGTTGCCGGCAAGCGCCGAGAATGGAGCGGTGGCGGCATTTGCCAAAACAACGGAGTTCACCAGGAATTGCACGTTGGTCACGTCGCCGCTTCCGTTGGTCACCGCCGCCTCAATGCTCACATTGGCAGGCGCGGCAAAGACTTCGCCTGAAAGGGGATTGGTGAAACCAATGCCGGGAGGCAGCAGGCTGGCGCTGGCCACGATGACCTCGCCAGTCATGCCCTCGGTGTGATGCAATGTGCAGTAATAGGAAAAGGTGCCGGAAGACGTGAATGTATTGGTGAACAGATGCCCCACCCCGCTGACCAACGTAGAGTCCCATGACCCGGAAGGCACGCCGTTATCATCGCCGGGTACGCCATTGGTACCGCTGGTCGTGGAATGCTCAGTGGTGTTAGCCCATTGCCAGATTACTGAATCGCCGGTGTTAATGAGCACATTTGTGGGTGAAAACCGTAGTCCGCCGTTAAATCCCACAATCACATTGGTCGTTGCCCCAACCGCGGGTTGCAGTGAAATGAGAAATGCCGCAGTCGCGGCCGCCGTAAAAGTTTTAATGGTCGTTTTCATAGTCGGTAAATTTTCCTGTCCGTACGAATGAGAGGCGGCACGCTTCATTTTGTTCCCAACAAATCCGGGAACATTCCGCCCGGCCGCCGCTCATAGATTTGTGCCGCGTAAGTTCTCAGAAACTCAACGTCTTCCGCCTCCGACAGGCGCTTCCGCTCCGGGATCGATTCAACGTCTCAACCTTTTGACGTTTCAACGAATTCCTGTCGGCCTTTCGATATGCGCAGCATTTTTTCTGATTTCATGCGCCACCACCTCGCCTACTGTTGTGGCTCCGCTTGAAATCCCGGGCGCGCACTACGTCGGCAACCGCGCATGCGCGGATTGCCACGCCGGGATTGTCCGCGAATTCCCCGCCAGTCCGCATGCGCGGTTGCATATCGAAGGCGCGGCCACGACGGGACAGGGCGGATGCGAGTCCTGCCATGGTCCGGGCAGCGAACATATTCGGACCGGCGGCGCGACCGGACTCATCATCAATCCTGGAAAAAATCCCGCTTCCTGTTTCCAATGTCATCTGGACGTGCAGGCCGAATTCAATTTGCCGCAGCATCATCCGGTCATCGAAGGCTATATGAACTGCGTGGATTGCCACGACCCGCACGGCGGAGACATCTTCAAACCGGAGGGCGGCCTGGCAATGGCACGGCAAAATGAAAGTTGCGCGAGCTGTCACCAGGCGCAAACGCGGCCTTTCGTCTTTGAACACGAGGCGTTGCGCGAAGGCTGCACGATTTGTCACAACCCGCACGGTTCCATTAATGAAAAGTTGCTGGTGGACAACGACCCCAACCTTTGCCTCCGTTGCCATTCCCAGGCGCAGGGACCAAACGTTCCAGCCGGCCACATTTTCATCGGCAACACGGACCATACCCAGCTTCTGCAGATGGGGACATGTTGGACGTCCGGCTGCCATACTGCCGTGCACGGCTCGAATGTGGACCCGCGCCTGCGTTATTGATGGCCACAAATCCATTAATCCATTAATCCACTAATCCATAAATCCATTAATCCAGGAAAGGCGGCTGCAATCGCCTTCGTGCTCGCCTTCGCCCAAGTTTGCGACGTGGCGCTCGCCTCTGACACCCCGCAACCGTTGCCGCCGCCAGCCAATGTGAAAATCGTTTTTGACCGCGACATACGGCCCATTTTCGAAGATTCGTGCCTGCGTTGCCATGTGCCGCCAAAACCGAAAAGCCATTTTCGCCTTGATGATCGCGAACAAGCGCTCGCCGGGGGCGATAACAACACAAATGACATTGTCCCCGGTGACAGCCGTGAAAGCCTGTTGATCTCCTACGTGGCCGGACAGGTGCCCGACATGCAAATGCCTCCGCCCGGCCGCGGCAATCCGCTGTCACAGCAGCAAGTCAGTCTATTGCGCGCATGGATTGACCAGGGCGCAAATTGGTCAACGACAAATCATCCACCGCCGCCGGCTCTGTTTCTCGCGCCAATGATTCAGGGATTTAACGTGCATGGCAATCAGGCGAAATTCCGGGAGATCCAGGAAACCCACGAAGGGGTTTCCGGCGGTGTGCAGAATTTTTCTTATGAGCAAACCACACCTGATGAAACCATTTCACTGATCGCCCGGGCAATTGTGCCCGATAATAATTACGACGTTCGGCTCGCGCTGCAAGAGGCCGGTGGCGGCTTCATTCACGCCGGGTTTGACCAATGGCGAAAGTATTACGCGACGGATGGCGGCTATGATCCCGCGGTCTTGCCGCCGGGATTCAATTTCAATAACGATTTGTACGTGGACAATGGCCGCGCCTGGGCCGATTTCGGGTTTGATTTTCCGCACGGGACGGAAATCGTCCTGGGCTACGAATACCAGTATCAAAAGGGAAACGAGGCCGCGCTGGATTGGGGCTCCGCAAACGGCGTGAACATTTTTCCGGCGACTCAATCGCTGGACGAGCAAACGCACACCCTCAAATTCGATTTGACCCAAACTTTTGATAGTTGGCGCCTGGAAAACAACGCGCGTCTTGCGTTTTATACCCAGAATAACCAGGACCAGGAATCAGTCATCATCGCCCCCGGCGCAACTCCGGGCGAATTTATCAATACGGGAGACACTTACCATCAAACACAGGGCATGGATACCCTTACTTTGGCGGGGCAGTTTTGGGACTGGTGGCTGATCAACGGCGGATTTTATTATTCGCGCCTGAGCGGCGACGATTTTTTCAATCAAACAACGCTTGTTCCCTCGTTCAGTTTCACCAGCCAATTGAGCAGCCAGCAAATCACTCTGAGCCGCGAGTCGGACATTTTCAGCTTTGCCAATTTAATCACACCATTCGACGGCGCGACAATTTCGCTCGCCACGCAAAACGAATGGACGCGGGAATCGGGATTCAGCGAAAGCATTCCCGATTTGGAACTTTATCAGCCGAGCGGCGCCGCCCTGGCGGATTCCAGCCTGAGCGAATTCAAGGCGTCGCAGAGCGCCAATGTGCGTTACACGAAAATTCCATTTACGGTCATTTCCAGTGACGCGCAATTCAGTGAAGATAATTACGGAATTGACCAGGACGAGGACCCCAATGAACTGCAGCGCCAAACCGTCGCGAACAATCTTCGTTATGACCTGAAAACCGGGTTTAGCACGTCGCCCTGGCCGGCGACTGACTTAACGATGCAGTACGAGAGGCAATCCAGTCACACAAGTTACGATAACCTGGAGGACGTGTGGCTGGGCATTCCAGGACCGGCCAATGGATACCCGGCGTTCATCCTGGCACGCACCATCACCAGCGACCAATTTGAAACGAAATTGGTCTTGCGCCCGTTGCTATGGCTGAAGACCACTCTCACCTATCAGCTTACGGAAACGGATTATTCATCAGAGACCGATCCATTCCTGACGCCGTTCATTTCGCCGGGCGGTTTCATTGCCGACGGCCATTACGACCTGCAAACTTACGGAATCAGCGCGACCGCGACGCCGTTTCGCCGGCTTTATTTTCTCGGCGCGTTCACTTTCAGCCACTCGCGCCTCGAGACCGCGGACAATGGTGATCCATCCATCGTCCCCTACGAAGGAAATATCATTACGGCCAGCGCAACGGCCACCTGGATCTTAAGCCCAAAGGCCAGCCTCCAGTTCTCGTATTATTTTTCCGGCGCCGATTATGCGCAAAACAACAGCGCAGCCGGAGTTCCCGCCGGATTGAATTATCAGCGCAATGACCTCATTGCCGGTCTGACTCGAAAATTGACGAAAAATTTGACCGGCACGCTGCGTTACGAATTCTCCCAATATACGGAACCCTCCAGCGGCAACATAAACAACTTCACCGCCAACGGCGTCATGGCGATGCTAACCTGGCGCTGGCCGTGACGCTTCAACGCTTCAACGCATGAATTATTCAGTTGCCAGAAACAGCAAATCGGCCAATGATAATTCCCAAAGGGACTGCGGAAATATCACAATCACTGGAACATTTGTGACAGCAATTGCTCTTAAATGTGGTGACACTGAAAATGACCTATGGCCAGGGGCCTGGAATTTGAGAATGTGGTGGCCCATCATTACGGGCCGCTGTATCAATTCGCATTTAGCCTTACCCGCAATGAAGCGGAGGCTTGTGATTTGACACAGCAGACATTCTATATCTGGGCCGCCAAAGGCCATCAGTTGCGCGATGTCTCAAAAGTGAAAACGTGGCTTTTTACCACCCTGCACCGCGAATTTTTAGGTTCGCGCCGCAGGCAAACCCGGTTCCCCCACGTCGAATTGGACGACACGACGGGCGATTTGCCCGCAGTCCCGCCCGCGAGCGTCAACCAACTGGATTCGGGACATTTGCTCGAGGCGCTCGGACAATTGGACGAGGTGTACCGGGCGGCGGTAGTGCTGTTTTATATTGAAGACTATTCGTACAATGAAATCGCCCAGGTCCTGGATATTCCGCTGGGCACAGTCAAATCACGCCTGACTCGCGGCCTGCAACGGCTGCATCAATTGCTGACCAACGTTCCGCCACAACCATGAATCGCGGCGAAGCCAAACAAATATTAATCATCTACCGTCCGGGTACATCGGACGCAGACGACCCCGAAATCGCTGAAGCGCTTGCTCTGGTGCGCCGTGATCCGGAATTGTCGCGCTGGTTTGATGAGCATTGCGCGCTGCAAACCGCCTTGCGCGATAAATTCCGCCAAATCGCTCCGCCCGCTGCGTTGAAGGAGCAGATTATCTCCGAGCACACCGCTCGAACGAAGGCTTCGCAGCGCGAAAGAGTCGTGGGTGTGACAGCAGTGGCGGCAATTCTCGTGGCGCTGGCTCTGGTCGCGTTTCACTGGTGGCCGCAGAAAAGCGAACAACCGTATCCGAGACCCAACACGCTGGCCAACTATCATAGGGAGATGGTGACTATTGCTCTGAACTCATACGCTATGACGGCGATGACAAATTTGGACCAGGTCCATTCCTGGCTCGCCCAAAACAAGGCGCCCTCGGACTACGTCCTCCCTGCCGGTTTGAAGAAAGTAGCCGTGACGGGTTGCGCTGTCGAACCCTTCAGGAGCGCGACAGCCTCACTGATTTGTTTCCGGAAGGGTAACACCTTGCCGCCGGGACAGGCGGGCGATCTTTGGTTGTTTGTGATTGATCAAACGGCGGTGCAGGACGCTCCCGCGACAGCATCGCCGCAATTTACCCCGGTCAACGGCTTGATGACCGCGACCTGGACGCAGAATGGCAAACTCTACCTTCTCGCAACAAAAGGCGACGAGCAAGCGATCCAAAAGTTTTTATGATTCGAGTGCGGATTTCAGTTTTTATGAGCGTTCAATTCCAGTGTCGGTGCGTCATGTTACCTCGCCAATTCGCTCATAGTCGCCGGATGCGGATTCGGTCTTTCAGCCCAGCGTTTACGGGTCGGCTATGTCGCAGCCCTAAAAGAACCGCCGCCATTCGTCATGAATAGATGATAGCGCGGCGATTCGTGGCTTGGAATTGCCATGCGGCAGGACATTGTTTTTTCCTTTACTTCCCCTTCCCCAATTCCCTTGCGTCCACATGGCAAACCGCTATCGTCACGCTGAAACAGGCAACCCGATGAACCCAATCCGAGTCAAAAGTCCGCTGTGGCTTTTCTTCGTGCCGCCGCTGCTCTCCTTTATTCTTGATTCACTGGCCAAGCCCTCAGGCCCATTCGCATTTTGGATTGAGATTTCGATATTTTGTTTGTTTAGCCTGGTTTGTGGATTTGCCCTTGCATTTAGAAATTTTAAGACCTTCGCCCAACGTCTCTGGGGAGGTTTTGCATTCTCAGCGAGCGGCTTGTATCTGATATCCTGCGTCATTTTTACGGGTTGTTTCCTTTTCCCTCCTTACAGCTCGCATTTGAGTGCTGCTCAACGACGGCAAGATGCGCAAGCGGAAGAGCTCCGCCGGCGCGAATGGGTGGCGAGTCAGATTTCTCCACGAGACACGCAGGCCGACTCTTCAATGCTCGATCTTTCTCCATATTACGATGAATTGCTTCCTGGATGGATATTTAAGGGAAGTTCGTATACAAAGTTTGAAAAGCCGGGAACGCATACCTGGGATGGAATCAAATTTGATGCGCGTGGAATGATCAGGACGACCTGGCCCCGCCAAACCATCAGTATCCCCGTCGGTGTAAAGTGCTCAAGCATCGCCTTCCTCCTTGGCGCGTATTGGGACCCTCGCGTGGTATCCCGATTTGTCATCCATTACCAAAACGGCGCAACCGAAACCGTTCCCATTCTTTACGGAACCGATGTTTCGAGCAGTCAATTTGAAAATGGGTTCGTCCCCACCAATGCCGTCGTTTGGGAAGAGCTAACTTCGGCTGCCGGGCCGTCTCAACCTTTATTCGGATTTTTTATAAAAAAGTGGCGCAATCCGTTTCCCGGCGAAACCACGACTTCCATTGATTATGTGCAGCAATCCTCTTCCGACTTCCTCGTCGCAATAACAATCCAACCAACCAAACAGACAGGCAAATGAATTGAACGCCCGCCTCATTTAATCCATCAATCCATTTATCCACTAACCCGCCCGGCGAAGCATTGCGAAGCCGGGTCCACTTATCCAATATCTGCTCTCATCCGGATATGTTGATTAGAAGAAATTTCACTTTTCTTTAAAATATCTCTTGACGGTAACTGGAACTTTGTGGTATTCGTCTATTCGTTCGATGAAAACCTGTTTAAATATATCAACCGTAAGTTGGCCGACGATGCCGGTCGCAGAAGCGACACGTCATAGCTGGCACAACCAGGGCTATATGTTTAGCCTCGGTCTGTCCACCCCTGTCATTGGGAATAATCCCGGAGGCAATTTGGATACGACTGGTGTAAGCAGGTAACGAATCGAAATACGACTTTTTAAAACCCTGCTTACCCGAATGTAAGCAGGGTTTTTGTTTTCCTGCGTAACATCGAGTGTGACACAAACTAAGATGACCGACTGTGAACAAGAAAAAAGAGACATCTAGATGATGTCAGGCAGTAACAAGTTAAAAAAGGCGCAAGAGAGCCATTGCTCTCAAGCGGTGAAGTCTATTCATAGACTGCCGGAAACGGCGCCGAGACGATTTTACCTGAATTTACAATTTAAGGGCTTCGGAGGAGGTGTGCCCATAAACACCGAAACAGCCGCCGTGAATCCGCGGGTTGGTATCGAAAGATAGCAAGAGGTGTTTGCTCTTTTTTCTACACGCAGGAGACGATGTCACGAGTCTCTGACGTCAGACCTGGTTTTAGTCAGAGATTCCTGACGTCGTCTCCTGCTCAATTTATTTTCGATGGGCGGTTTGTTGTGGATTATCGCACCATAACCAAATGAAACCATTCGCGGATGTAGCTCAACCGCGACAGAGCGCCCGGACGCAAGTCCGGGAGGCGCGGGTTCGAGGCCTGCCATCTTAGTTTCTAAGCCACAGCAGTTTTTGTCTATCGAATGTTCGACGGGCCGTTGAGTTTGGGTTATCTGGTGAGTCCGAAAGGACAAGCGGGTTCGAACCCCGCACCGGCTGGTGGGCCGGTTTCCCATCTCGCCCTTTGCCCGTCACTTAATTTAAGCCCATCTGCGTAATCTGCGGATCCCCATCAGAAATCAGAAATCACTTTGAATCGGTCCGCAGCGAATCCGGCGTTTCGCCGGAATCGTTCTGCATTTGGCCGGTTCAATCGCGGTTCGAATCCGCAACTGACTCCAAATCAGTTCCCAATAGGAATAGACAACGAGCCTGGAGCTGCGGACCCGCGCGCAAGCGCAGCCTGAACGCGGCTTTGCGAAATTCGTGCGAACGATTTTCCCGCCGCCGGACGGCGGTCTGCCGCTCCGGGCTAATCAAAACAGAAGAGAAAGGAAAACCATGATCGACCAAATCCTGCTTATATCTATAACTCTGATCATTGTCGCGGGCGCAATTGCCCTGCCCTGCGTCATGAAATTCCGTCACGTGTTCATCGTGCCGGAAGGCTGGACGGGACTGCTGTATCATCACGGCCTGTATGTCCGGCGCAACAACACCGGTCGCCACGTCATTTGGGGGCACGGCTGGACAATGAATCTCATTGATCTGCGCCGGGCCTCGTTGCTCGTGGCCGGACAGGACGTGCTGACGGCTGACAGCGTGGGCCTCAAATTCAGCCTGCTCGTCGCCTACCAGGTGACCGAGCCGGTTAAATCCGCGCACGAAACACAGAACTGGTTGAGCGAGCTTTACAATATGACACAACTCGCACTGCGGGCCGTCATTAACGGCATGGCCGTGGAGGCGTTGCTCAATCAGAAGCTGGAAATTGGCGCGCAGCTTCTCGCGCGGGTGAAGGCGGATGCCGAGAAATTGGGAATCAACGTTCTGGCTGTGGAAGTGAAGGACGTGATGTTTCCTCCGGACCTGAAACGCGCTTTCGCAGAAGTGCTGAAAGCGAAACAGGAAGGCCAGGCGGCGCTGGAACGCGCGCGCGGCGAAACTGCCGCGTTGCGAAGTCTGGCAAATGCCGCTCGCGTTCTTGAGGGCAGTCCGGCGCTGATGAACCTCCGATTGATGCAATCGCTTGCGACCGCTCAAAATGGGGGAAGCACGCTGGTGCTCGGCATGCCCGGCGGCTTCGTGCCGCTGAAAAACGGCGGGGCATCGGGCCCATCCGAAGTCAAAGATAACCGCAACGCCGAGGGTGAGCAGGGTTAGAGCGTAGCGCAGGTTTCCAAACCTGCTGTATCGCCGATTTCTAAATCGGCTGACCGTGCGGGGTTGTCCCGACGGACAAAAGACGTTGACGCAAAATGCATCTTTTTGAAATTCGGCGGTGCGTGACGTCGTACGATCAGCGGGTTTGGAAACCCGCGATACGGCAGGTTTGGAAACCTGCGCTACGCTTTCGTTTGGGGATGATGCAAACTATCAGGCATGGAACTAATCCTATTCATTGGCTTGCAGGCCACGGGCAAGTCGAGTTTCTATCGCCATACATTTTTCCGCACCCACGTGCGCGTAAACCTGGACATGCTCCGCACACGGCACCGCGAAAAGCTGCTCGTGGACGCATGCATCGCCAGCAAAACAAAATTTATCGTGGACAACACAAATCTTACGCGCGATGACCGCGCGCGATACATTAGCCCGGCAAAAGCCGCGGGATTCCGAGTCATCGGCTACTTTTTTGAATCTCAGCCTGCCGATGCGCTTCGTCGCAACGCCGCCAGGCCAAAAGGCGAACGCGTTCCGGATATAGCAATCCGCAGTGCCAGCAACAAATTGCAAATCCCGTCCCTGAGCGAGGGATTCGACGAATTGTATTCCGTTCGACTCGTTGGGGAAAATCAATTTAGCATATCGAACTGCAAACTATGACCGTGAACTGTCCCGGCAGGGACAACCGGAAATAGCCCACCGTTTCAACGGTGGGTTTCACGTCCCCAAAATCCCTCAAGTCCCGAAGGGACGACAGAAATCCTGGTTTGCAATAAATAGAGAGCTTTGTATATATAGCGATCTCAAGACCGGATCAGAAACCTGTGTGTCGCCAAAGATCTGCGCAAATTTGCACATGCCATTTTTCATATATAACCTAATCGGCCTGCAGGTCGCCCTGTTAATCGCTGTGGTCGCGGCATGGTATTCGATGGACATGCGCTCCATTCTAAAATGGAAGCAACGCAAGGCTCAACTGACTCTCGAAGGCCGATGGTACGAGTTGGAAAAGCACTTCGAAAACGTTGCAAAAACATGGCGGCCATTCGTGTGGTTCCATTACCGATATCGTTTCCCGGGAAATTTTACGGTGCAATACGCTTTGTTTCTCCACAGCCAGGGCCGACTTGAAGAGGCCCTTGCCAAAGTAAATCTTGCAATTCAGCAAGCGAACGGGCCGCAGCCAATCTTTTGGTTTCGTCGGCCAAGTGACAATCTCACGACTCGCTGTGGAGCTCTCAGGACGCGTGTATTGGTCCTCACCGGTCTGGGCCGCTATAGCGAAGCGCGGGAATCTGCCGATCAATTAAAAAAGTTGACCGGAAAGCCAGAAGCAACATTGGCCCTTTTGGAATATTATTGTGGTCGCCTGGATGAGGCGCTGGTTGAGGCTGAGACAGTACCGCGTGAAGATGGACAATACGATACGGCGCGAGGCGTCGTTGCGCTCGCTTACACTACGAGAGGTGAATTTCATCGGGCCATTGAAGCGCTTTCGGAGGAGCCCGGTGATATTACGAAATTCTACACGGAGGCGGGATTGAAAACAATGAGGGCGAGCCCTGACGGCATCAAACTGCTCGAACTACGGCAAAAAAAGCTGGATGGCGTCGTCCAACCTGCGAGATTTCTCCGTTTAGCAGAAGCTTATTTGGGAATGGACGATTTCAAAAACGCTGATCTTGTGTTGGATCAGGCGGAGATGTCGCTCGGTGCAAACCTGGCGATTCAAGGATCGTACTGCCGATTCCGGGCTTGCAGTCTCGCGGGTCAGGGGAAAGGCTCGGAAGTCGAAAGTTACATCGAACGCCTGGGGACGATAGCCAAGCAGCGGTTCGCGCGATCCTTCGTCTACGATACGCACTTTGCGACGGGCCGAGCCTATTTCTACCTTGGACGGTTCACCGATGCGCTGACTAAACTTTCAGCAGCCGAACAATCCGCCCTGCATCCAATTGAAAAACATGCCACAGCCTATTGGATTGCCCGCACCTACGAGGCCGCCGGTGAACGGGACAAAACCATCCCGTATTATCGGGCGGTTGCCTCGGAATCGATCCCGAGTTGGATGCGCAAAAAGGCAGCCGAAGCGCTGGCACAATAGAACGGCTTGCAAATGGTCACGCTTCCCATCACGGCAATCGCCAGAAACGAAAATCATGGCCGTGACTAATATTGGAAACATCCTGGGCTTTCGACCGTCCCTATCGGGACTCGGCACTTTGAGGGTCGCCGACCCACCGTTAAAACGGTGGGCTATTTCCAATTGTCCCTGCCGGCACAAAATTCAGCCAATTTCCCAAGTGAATCCGGTCCGCCGGCAGAAGCCTCGCACGGCTGAAGTAATGGCCGGGCATCGGATTCAGTGCGCTTGGGAATCTCCGTCCCGACGCGAATACCGGTGACGACCAGGACATTCACAGGCCTGGTCGCGGCGGTTCAACTCCGCCTTCGCGTCGGTACTTTCGAATTTTCCACACCTCCGAGCGCGAAGTAGCTCGAGCGGCCTCTGTAATGCGACAGAGGAGATCTAGTTGGTGAAAGAGACCAACCGGAGGTGTGCGACTTTACTGCGGGAAACTCGACCAAAGGACAGAGATGAGCCTCATAAACTCATTCAGGTGGGTGTGACTCCCACTCCCGCTACCAGTCTTCGCTCCGAGCGCTGCGAAGGAACGAAGACTGCCGCGCCGTAGCTCGCCGGAGGCGGGCCAAACGCACAGATAAAACAATGAGGAAAGCAGGAATACATGAAGCATCCAAAATTCCTCACTTCCTGCCCTCCTCATTCGCCTACGTCAGGATTGTGGTGTAACAGCAGCATCTCCGCCTGTGAAGCGGACGGTCCGGGCGCGAATCCCGGCTTCCTGACCATTTTTGAAAGGAGCACATTATGAACCACAAAATCCCATTTACACTAATTGCAATCGTTACCCGGACAATCACACCGCCAACGCTTATCTTCCGCCGCATCTTCCGCGTGCCAAAGAGTTGCGCGGACCTCGTGTGCCGTCGCGGTCTCTTTGGAGATAGTTAATCGATGTGAGCGGGCGGAGCCGCTTGCCAGTGGCGCTGCCACCTCCGCCCGCGCTTTTGAAACATCCAATATTGAGAGATTAAACAAAACCAAAATTAAGAAAGTTATGAAAAAGAAGTCCAAAAAAGGACTTCGTGGTTTCCAACTGAAAGTTCTGGGTTACGGCAATTGGTATTACATCAATCGGATTGCCGACCTCGAAAAGGCGCTGGCTAAACGGCCGCGCCGATTCCAGATCGACCTGATTGGTGATGGTGAAATTCCGGCGGATTGGGCCCTGTTGATTCGTTCCATTCTGATTCAACGCACGCCTCACACGCAACTCATCACCAATGCCCGGTCCAGCCTCCAGGGCGGTTCCGTGCTCGTCTGGTTGTTGGGTGATCGCCGGATGATTCGCGATGACGCAAGAATCTTCTTCCGTCGCGTGGAGACGCCGGAGCCCGACGACGCGGCCGAAACCGAAACCTGGAAAACGGGCGAGCTGAAATACGCAGACTCGTTTTTCGAAACGGATCCCGAGGATGTCGACTATGTTAAAGTGCTGCAGCTAATCAATGAGTACCTTCCAGTGAAGGAACTTGCGGGCCAGGTCGTCAACCTGCCCATGCTGCGGGAGTTTAGCCTGGTGGACAGCGAGGAGTTTGACCGATTCCTCGCCGCCGCCTTTGGGAAGCCCCGGAAACAAAGGGAAAATTCGACAATGGAGTCAGAGTGCAAGCGCATTCGCCGCGATGCCAAGGCCTCCAGGTCCGAATAATCGACCCAAAAACCACGAAAGTCCAAACGGGCCGGAGCAAAAAGCTCCGGCCCGTGTTCTCCCCGGAATTTCGATTTTCAACTGGCTTGGAATTGTACTTTTTGTTTGGGAAAATGAATGAATGAAGGCTTTAACCTCAAAAATGCGCCTCGCGCGCAGAGTTTTGATGAATTGCCAATATAAGCGCAGTTTTTGCAGTCAGGTTACTTACGAAATCGTTCATTTTGACTTTGCCCGGTTCGGCAAGTGCAGTTTT